>OLPE01000839.1_pt1 | contig 23036 bp, 15 predicted proteins | sample 1671901 | NCBI WGS metagenome assembly OLPE01 (sample SAMEA3136624, study PRJEB25190) | human gut metagenome | biome: human gut; feature: human-associated habitat; material: faeces | place: Austria | collected 2013 | reverse complement strand
TAATCTTACTCATGGCTTCTGTAGCCACTGAAATCTGGGAGGACCAGATTTCCTTCGGATCATGTTCCACCCAGCCTGGCTTCGGGTAATACTGTTTGTACTCTTTCTGTGCTACACTGCACATATTCCCCTTTTTATCAAATAAAATACATCTGGAACTGGTAGTTCCCTGATCCAATGCCATTATATATTTTCCCATAGTGCACCTCGTTTATTTTGCTTGAATTGTTTATATTATAGCCTATTTTCACATACAAGAAAATACCTTAACTTGCTATTTAGTTGATTAAAAGTTCTTCAATGCGGACGCATTTGGACAATGTGTATTACTCACTCGCCGGCGCAACGCTGCAGCGAACTAATCGCTAACTGCGACTAATGCGTTCGGGAGAGTCCTCACGCATAAGTCTCCGTAAGCGCTGGATTTCGCTTACGCTAAGAGCGCGCCTGAAATGGCTCGCTGGAGTAATACACATTGCCCAAATGCTGTGTACTGGCTGGGACTTGCTGGTTGGTAAGAACTTTTAACGAAGGGGGAGGGGAGTGATTGGTTTCCCGATACTTTCTTGACAACGATAGATTAGAAAAACAATAAAGTTGCGGGATACCAACTACTTCACCTCACCCCTGTTGTTGTCGTTACTGTTTCTTTCTTCCCTTTCCAGTAACCAGCGATTTTGCAATGTATATTCGCAAGCCGCGCATTTCAGGAGCGGTTTTAGTGGAGGCGAGATCCATGACTTACGGAGACTTAGGCGCGAAGGCTCTCCTGAGCGTCTTAGTCGTAGTTAGTCATTAGCTTGCCGGAACGTTGCGACGCGCGGCGGTGAATATACATTGTGAAATCGCGTCCGGGATAACGACCAACACATTAAATAGCAACTTGGTAAATTCAAAAAAGGAGAACAATCGTGGACTTAAACTACCATTCAATAGAATCCCTGCTAAAAGCCGCAAAAGAACAAGGCACCCGCCTGTCCCCCCTGGTCATTTCGCAGCAGGCGGAGCAGATGGAACTGCCCAGGCAGGAAATATACGAAAAAATGAGAGACAATTACCGGGTTATGGCATCCTGCATCCAGCCTGGAAGTGCCCCGGACCTGAAAAGTACCAGTGGACTTACCGGCGGAGACGCCTACCGGATGCGGACCGCGGTAGAACAAGGCAGAAATCTCACCGGCCCTCTCCTTGGCGGAGCTCTCTACCGGGCTCTTGCAGTATCAGAATTAAACGCCTCCATGGGAAGAATCGTAGCAGCTCCCACAGCAGGAAGCTGTGGTATCGTGCCTGCAGCAGTGCTTACCATGCAGGAGCAATATGATCTTACCGAAGAAGAATGCGTTATGTCCCTTTTTACTGCATCCGCAGTGGGAATGGTGATCGCCAATAACGCCTCCCTTGCAGGCGCCCAGGGAGGATGCCAGGCAGAATGCGGTTCCGCGTCAGCCATGGCAGCCGCGGCCATTGTAGAATTGGCAGGGGGAACACCCGACATGATCGAATCCGCAATAGCCACTTCCCTTAAAAATATCCTGGGCCTTGTATGCGACCCAGTGGCAGGTCTGGTGGAAATCCCCTGCATTAAGCGAAACGCCTCCGGTGTAGCCGGAGCCTTCGTAGCAGCGGAGCTTGCCTTAGCAGGAATCCGAAGCGCCATCCCCGCAGATGAGGTCATCTGGTCCATGAAAAAGGTAGGCGACGTAATGCCAACTGCCCTGAAAGAAACCGCAGAAGGCGGCCTGGCAGCTACTCCAACCGGGCGAAAGCTGCATAAGCAGGTATTCGGAGAATAATACAGCTGCAAAAAGAAACATGAGAGAATTTGGTGTTAATACGTACAGATAATATTCTGCGAAGCGTGTTGCTGTGAAGGTCGTGAACAGTAACTGACTTATAAGGAAAATATTTCAAAATATTAAAAAAATGTTCCATAAAATGCAAAAGTATGTTATCCTTTATTCATAAATTTGACATGTCTGTGTTTACAAACATGTTGGGAGTATAAAGGTGGCGAAGATGAGCAAGAATACCAGGGAACAGGAAATTCCATATTCCTATCTTGTAGATAATATAAAGATACTGTTGATTTTTCTCGTGGTTTTTAACCATATTATTGCATTTCAGCTGGTGAAGGCAGATCAGGTGGTGCGCTTTATCTGGTATGGAATTACGATTTTCCATATGCCGGCGTTTATTTTTATTTCAGGATATCTGTCCAAGAAGCCACAGGATGTGTTAAAGAATGTTAAGAATTTATTGATCCCTTACATTCTGGGGTACACGCTTACCTGGGCGTCACAGATCTGGCTGGGAACGAACATGGATTACGAACTGCTTCGTCCATCCGGAACGGTTATGTGGTATTTGCTTGCATTGTTTGCATACCGCCTGACTATTGAAGCTTTTGGTAAAATACGGTTTATTGTACCGCTTAGCATTATTTTCGCTTTGTGGGCAGGAACCAGGATGGAGTTCAGCACATTTTTATCCACTTCCAGAATCGTGGTATTTTTCCCATTCTTTGTGGCTGGATATCTGTGGAAGAGCGAATACACCAAGGTGATTCGCAGGTTTAAAGGGAGGATTGTAGTAGCACTTTTTGTGATCATCCTGTTATTTGTGGCTACCAATTATATGATCGGCAATAACATTCCGGTAGATCTTTTCCGTGGCAATCATTCTTATCTGGCCAGTGGAATGGACAATGTACAGGGAATGGTAGTCAGAGGAATGATGTATCTCATCTCCTTTACCGTGATCTTTGCCCTGCTTGCCCTTATGCCGGACAGGCGTCATCCATTTATTTTCCTGGGAAGGAATACAATGGGGATTTCCTTTTTCCATTATCCCATCATGATCCTGATGAATGGACTTATGATCCTGAACATTCCACAGCTTCTGAATGTGTGGGCGCTGTTTGGAATATCGGTACTGTTTGTGCTGATACTTGGAAGCCTTCCGGTGGACTGGATCTACACCAACATCATGGGTCTTATTACATTCCTTCTTTTCAAACGGGAGAAGAAGGTGGAGGATGAGGGACTGGAAGATGAGTATGACAATGACGAGGAAGACAGATTTGCAGTATTAGCCCAGCGGCAGATGGCAATCGACGAGCTTGCCGCCATGCTGGATACGGAAGAGAAGGAAGAGCATGAAGAAGGACAGTCCTGAGGGATTGTCTTTCTTTGCTTAAAATGATATACTAATTATATTTAGGGTTGTTGTTTGCGGAATCGTGCGAATGCATGATTTCTGTGCATCGCGAAGGGGTTCTGGTCACGGAGTGAACAGGAAGCCCATGGGGAGGGGCGAGGCAGACCGTGATGGTTTTTTTATGTTGACAGGGAGTAATTTTACAGGGGAAAATATATGAAGCGAGTGATTACCTATGGAACCTTCGATCTGTTCCATGAAGGGCATTATAATATTTTAAAGCGTGCCAGGGCGCTGGGCGATTATCTGATCGTGGGCGTGACCAGCGAGAGCTACGATATTGAGCGTGGAAAGCTGAATGTGCGGGACAGTCTTCTGAAGAGGATTGAGAATGTGCGCCGTACCGGTTTTGCCGACGAGATCATCATTGAGGAATATCAGGGACAGAAGCTCAGTGATATCATTAAATATAAGGTGGATCTTCTTGTACTAGGGTCTGACTGGCGTGGTAAATTCGATTATCTGAAGAACTACTGTGATGTGAAATATCTGGAGCGTACCAAGAATATTTCCAGCACCAAGCTGCGGGGGAAAGGAATCACCTACACAGTCGGTGTGGTTACAGATGACGACAAGGATAATGGTATTGTATGGGAGACAAAATACGTCAGCGGTCTTCATGTAGAATGCGTTTTTTCCGAGAATGAAGAAGCTGCCAGGTCTTTCTGTGATAAATATGAACTGGATTCTTATTATTGCGTGGGAGCAGACACCAGCGAGTGGGAGCAGGGCTTTGACTGCTTTTTGTCCCAGGTGGATATGGTATATATTAAGACAGCCCAGGAGAAGCGCGAGAAGTATATCCGCAGATCTCTGGAACAGGGAAAATATGTGATCAGTGACGCGCCTATGGCGGAGAATAAAGAGAAGCTGGAGGAGCTGTTTGCACTGGCTGCGGCACACCATGTTCTTCTTGTGGAGAAGATCAATCTGGTGTATCTGCGGGCGTTTAATCAGCTTGTATGGCAGACACACAGCGCTCTTGTGGGAGATATTGTGTGTGTGAAATGTTCCATTTCCCAGGATCATTTCGAAGGCGGACGAAGCTTTTCCGAGACCGCAGTTCTGCCATTGTGTGCCATCATTAAGATTCTGGGCAAGGATTACCAGGAAGTGAAATCAAATGTAGTGAGGGATAAGTCCGGGAACTGCATTTACGATATGATCACCATGAAGTATCAGGATGCGCTTGCCACGATCGAAATCGGATCCTCAGTAGATGTGGAGGACGAATTTGTTGTAATTGGAACGAAGGGGCGCGTGACCATTCCGGACGACTGGTGGAACACCGGATATTTTGAGGCGAAGATTGACGACAGTAAGGGCTTGAAGCGGTTCTGCTTTAATTTTGAGGGTAACGGACTCCGTTATCTTTTACAGGAACTGCTAATCATGATCAGTGACGAGAGAACGGAATGTACCAGACTTTTTAATGAGGAATCAGAGACCCTGGCAGACATTCTGGAAATCATAGACCAGAGAGGATAACCAATGACAGAGAAACAGGAACATCTGCTGCAGCTTTTCCGTGAGCTGGATGAAATCTGTAAAGAGAATAATCTGAGATATGTAATGGCAGGAGGGACTGCCATTGGCGTTGTGCGAAACGAGGGCTTTATTCCCTGGGACGACGACGTGGATATCTATATGCCAAGAGACGACTGGAACAAACTGGTGGAGATTTCCAGCTCCGTACTTCCGGAGCACCGCGCCCTTCAGTGCGTGGATGTGGATCGGAATTACACCAATACATTTCCCAGATATGTTGCTACGGACAGCTGCGCCCTGCATAAGCACCAGATCATAGGAAGGGACAGTGCTGGTGAGATCATTGATGTGCTGACTCTGGATCCCATTCCAGCTGACGATAAGGAATATGAGAAATACCGTACCCATATGATGATCTACTCGGAGCTGGTAAATATGGTAGTGGTATACGGTGCCCGCTGGGAGATCCCGGTGACAACCTATCTGCGGTGGCTGTTTTCCTATACCTTTCTTGGAAAAGACCGTACACTGAAGAAGCTGGAGAAGATCATGTATTCTTATGAGGAGGCCGACTGTCCGCGCTATGCAATGCGCTGGGGAGGATGCCCGTTCCTTTTTGACAAGGACATGATGTTTCCTGTGAAATATATGAATTTTGAAAATATTAAGGTCATGGTGCCGAACCGGATGAGTGATTATCTGATCTGGCATTACGGAGATGAGTGGTCTTACATTCCGCCTCACGGGGAGAGAGAGTCCCATGACGCGGTTACGGTGGAGGGAATCACGTACAAAGAGCTTCGTGATGATTACCTGCCAGGTATCCGCAAGGGCAAGCTGCGCAGGGATTCTGTGTGGCGCAAGATTTATTCTCTTGCAGGAGCAAAACGCAACCACAGGATGCAGCATAAGCGTAACCTTTTGCTTGCAAAGAGTACGGTGATGGATCTGCAGGCGCGGATTTCTGAGCATCCTCAGGGAATTAAGGGCCTCTTGGCAGAACGTGATTTTAAAGAATTAAATGAGATTTTTAACAGATATTTTCAGATACAGTTAAGTGCTCCTTTTATTGGAAGAGAGGACTTTGGAGGTATTTATGCCTTTTATCATCCGGTGCTTCTGGAGATCAGTGATGAGGCCTTTTATGCGGCAATGCTCACTCTGGTTTACACAGAGCGGATCGGCAAGGCATGGCGGATGCTGGTTGTGAAGGAGCAGACAGGAACCCTGCCCTCCGATATGGCACAGCTGAAATCCGACATTGAGCTTTTCAGAAGAGCTGTCTGTGATTATGAGTTTAAACGCTGCCAGGAGGCGGAGGATACACTGGCGCCGCTGATGGAGCGCTACCCGGAAGTGCCGGGCTTTGTGAAGTTTAAGAGCCGTTTTCTCATGGAACGTGCCCGCAATGGCATTGATGTGGTGGAAGCAGAGATTTATATGGATGAGGCACTACGGCTTTTTCCGGAGGATGGCTATTTCCTGAAATATAAGGGAGAGCTTCTCTGGATGAAGGGCAGATGTGCAGATGCACTGGAGCTTTTCGCCCAGGCCAGGGAGAAGACCAATAACGGAATTACCCAGCTGGAGCTGGATAAATTCCTGAATCCTTATGGAAAAGAAACAGTGAAAACCTGCCAGATGCTTTTGGATTATGGACAGAAAGAGGGCGCCATGAAGCTGATGGATCTTTGGTACCGGCTTTTGCCTGATAATCTGCCAGTACGGGAATACTATTATCTGTCCCGGGCAAATGTGGCGAAAACACGTCAGGAGATGGAAGAACTGGTGGAAGAGATCCTGAAGCGGATCGATAAGGAAAATGCTGAAAGTCCTGCGGAGAATAACGATACAGAGATTTATAAGCGTGCACTGACAAGAGCCTGGGAGCGCCTGGGTTATCCGACAGAGCTGGCGGGGGTTCGTACGGATCTGGTTTATGCCAAAGAAATGGATGATCTGGAGTGGCTTGCAGAACGGGCTAAGGATTGTCAGATCCGCAAGGAGAAGCGTGCGCAGGTATATAAAGTGATCGGTGACGTGAGAAGAAAACAGGGCCAGACGGATGCGGCATTTAAGAATTACCAGGAAGCTGTCCGGCAGATGGGAACAGGTTTTATCCGCACAGAGCTTGCCAGGATTTTCTTTACAGATCTTTATGAAGGAAGCAGAAGAGCGGCTGTTTATGCAAAGGCCGGGGATGCTTCTGATTATCTGGACCAGTGGCTTGGCAGATATGGAAGTATAGAGGAATTGCAGCAGCTGGTGGAGAAGTTACGGTTCACTCCATGACTAGTAAACGTTTCGCGCTGCAGCCCTTGGGTTTTCTGTGAACTATGTTTACAAAAAACACCTGGTGGAATTTAACCAGTGAACAGTAACGGAGAAAGATCTTACGTAAGTGCAGTGATTTCTCAGTGACAACGAAAATGACTATGAATGGATAGATGGGAGCAGACATAGTTTGAATAGAGAGATTAAGGAAGTTGTGAAGCTTCTGGGCGAAATAGACAAAATATGTAAAAGAGAAGGAATTCCGTATTATCTGGGACCGCAGCTGACTTTGTGCTGTGTTACCGGACAGGAGGTCACCAGTCCCCATGCCGGAGTGGTTTATATGCGCGCTGCGGACATGGAGCGTTTCCGCCTGGCTTTTGAAAGAGAGCCGCAGGATGGAAGAATTGTGGAATCCATGAATAATAATAAGCGGTTTTATGGATTTTTCCTTCGTTATACAGATCTTAATACATTATGCTTCCGTCTGAATGAGGGAAGAAGCTACAAATATCCTGGTATGGGCGTGGATATCCTGCCTCTTCGTGGAAAACAGCGTTTCCGGCTGGCGCATCTGTGGACAAGAGCCCAGGAGGTTGGCTGGAATGAGCTGGCAGACTACTATGGAGACCGGCGGAGCAAGAAAAGGGCACTCTGCAGAATGGCTATGAGGCTTCGCCTGCCCACTGGCAGAGGCCGCCTGGGAAAGAGTCTGTACCGTATGCTTTGCAGACGGATGAACGTGGAGAACACCCAGGAGTATGTAGTGCGTCTGAAGAAAAAGACGAAATATTTTCCAGTGGAAACCTTTGACGAGACCAGAACAGTGGAGCTTGAGGGGAAGAAATTTCCAGTCCCGGCTGATACCAATACGTATCTGACCAGGTATTATGGGGCAGACTATCAGCAGAAGGTGCTGCCGGTTTATACTCCGAAGGTATCGGAGATGGTAAGTGCCCGGATTCGTTATGAGGACTATTTCCAGGAAGTGGGCAGCCAGAAGAGCTTTATCCGGAAGCGTATGCGCACCAGAAAGAAATCCGGACGTGCGGCCAGAAGAAAAAAGTATCTGAACTGGAGCTGGAATTATGTAAAGTTCTGTGCTTACAAAATTGAGCTTGAGAAGTATTACCTGGATAATAAAGATTATATTATAAATCTGTATAAGAATAAGGATTATCCGGCTCTTGAGAAGGCGTTTAATCCGTATACCAGGGCGACTGTGAAGAGCCTTAAGAATGATGAGATCTTTATTCCCGATGAAGAGCTCCAGCATATTTACCTGGATGTGCTAAATAAGGCAGGACGCACCAGGCTGAAGGCGAAGATCGAGAAGTTTTGGAAGTAGAAGACAGGAAAAGACTGTGATGTTACGATTTTTTTGGGGGATTTTCCTGTGAAGAATACAGCAGAAAGGCTGAGAATATGAAAGTAACTGATTATATTGTTGAGTTTTTACAGAGAAAGGGCATTCATGATTTCTTTGGATACCAGGGAACCATGATCGCCCATCTGGTTGATTCTATAGAGAAAAATCCTCACACAAAAAGCCATTCCAGCTATCATGAGCAGGGAGCGGCTTTTGCAGCCTGCGGTTATGCCCAGGCTGGAGAGAGATGCGCTTGTGCCTACGCGACAAGTGGTCCTGGCGCGGCGAATCTGATCTCGGGTATTGCAGATGCTTATTTTGATTCCCTTCCAGTGGTTTTTCTCACTGGACAGCTGAATACTTATGAATATTCCGGGATTCCGGGACTTCGGCAGCAGGGCTTTCAGGAGATTGACATTGTGGCTATGACAAAGCCTGTGACAAAGTATGCTGTACAGATCCGGGAAGATGAGGACATTGTAAAAGCGCTGAATAAAGCCTATCACATTGCCAATTCCGGCCGCAAGGGACCGGTACTCATTGACTTGCCTATGAATATCCAGCGTGGGGATGTGAAGAAGCCGGTTTATGACATGAGCCTGGCGGAGATGGGATTGGATCAGGCGTGTGAGAGCAGCCTGGACGCAGCTGCAAATGGTAGCGAAGCGACAGCCAGGACACTGGAAGTGAAGCCAGGTGCGAACGAAACAATAGATTCTGTGCAACTGGCAGATGGAGAAACCTCACATTGTACGGCTCTGGCAGCGGATGCAATCCGCCATGCATTGGCAGAAGCCCAGCGTCCTGTGATTATGCTGGGACATGGTGTCAGTGACAAAGCTGTCCGCGACCAGTTATTTACTCTGGCACGCCAGTGGAAGCTCCCAGTGATCACAAGTGTCCTGGAAATGTCAGCCCTGCCATGGGATGATCCGTTGAATTTCGGGTGCATTGGAGGTGCTTATGGACACCGCTATGCAAACATGATCGCAAATGCGAAAAGCGACCTGCTGATCTGCCTTGGAATTTCCCTTTGCACCCGCCAGATCGGTACGAAAGTCCACGAATTTGCAAAAAATGCGAAAATTATACGCGTAGATATTGATCAATATAATTTGCAGCGAAATATCCACGAAAATGGAATGGGCGAGATGAAGTTTTGTGCAGATGCGGCAGAAGTGATCCGTTTACTGGCGGAAAGCGCAGAAAATGCAAAATGCGCCAGGGACTTTGCAAAGAAATATGATAACCCGGCAATCTATGATTTCAGCGACTGGCTGGCAGTGTGTAAGGATATCCGTACTTCTCTGCGTGCAGTAGATGATGCCACCCCGGAGCGCTATCCCAACCGCATGATCGCGGCTTTGAGTGACGCCCTTACAGATACCGCTGCGGTAGCAGTTGATGTTGGCCAGCATATGGTATGGAGTTACCAGTCTTTCCACAACCAGAAAGACCAGAAGCTTCTTTTCTCCGGTGGACATGGTGCCATGGGCTATGCTCTCCCGGCAGCAATCGGAGCTTATTACGCCACCGGTAAGCCGGTAGCCTGCATTTGCGGTGATGGCGCTTTCCAGATGAACATCCAGGAATTGGAATGGGTAAGGCGTGAGAATCTTCCTATTACGATGATGGTCATGAACAATCATGCCCTGGGAATGATCCGTCATCTCCAGCGCGACTATTTCGGGCAGGTCTATGCGGATACCTCAGAAGGCAGCGGCTTCTCTTCCTGCAGCTTTGCAGAAGTAGCGAAAGCCTACGGAATCAGCAGCGTTTGTATGGAAGCTGGCCAGGCTGCCGAAAAAGCATCCACATTTTTACAGGGTACCCAAGCACCGAAGCTCCTTGAAATCCGCATGGAACCTGGTACCTTCGCTTACCCAAAGACCTGTCTGGGAGAGCCAATCCACAATCAGCAGCCGTATATCCCAAAAGACGTCTACGAACGCTTGCTGAATTTATAAACCATACGAAAAGCTCATAAGAACCAGGCCATTTTCAATAAAAATATTGAAAGTAAGACCTGGTTCTTGCTATTATAGCAATGAAACGGTATAGATAGAAAAGAGGACATCCCATGAGCAAAGTAACCATAATCACCGGCGGAACATCTGGAATTGGAAAAGGAATTGCGGAGAAGATCCTGGCGAATTCTGCGCCGGAAGATATTTTATATGTAAGCTACGGACATAACAAGGAACAAGCCGAAAGCTTTCTCCACGCACAGCCAGAAGAAAATCAGAAGAAAATCCACCTGATCCAGGCTGACATGTCATCCTATGACGACATGATGAAATTTACTGCCCGGATCAAAGAAGAAACCGGCCACGCAGACTGGCTGGTAAACAACGTAGGAATCAGCACCTACGCCAAATACGAAGACTACACCTTCGAAGAATGGACCAAAATCGTAAACACCAACCTGTCCGTCCCCGTATTCCTTGTAAAAGAACTTCGCCCCATCATGAACGAAGGCGGCAGTATCCTTTTCACAGGCTCCTACGCAGGACAGCAGGCCTATTCCTCCTCCCTGGTATACGGCGTCACCAAATCTGCCATCCATTTTCTCACTAAATCCCTGGTAAAAGAACTGGAACCAAAGCAGATTCGTGTCAACGCCATCGCCCCAGGCTTCATTGAAACCAGCTGGCATAAGAACCGTACCCCGGAAAGCTATGAGCGCATTAACCGCAAGATTGCCCTCCACCGCTTCGGCGAAATCTCCGAAGTTGCAGACATGGCATATGAAATTCTGAAAAATGGCTATATGAACGGCAGTATCGTAGATATCCACGGCGGATACGATTATTTTTAATTGATTTCAGCAGAATAGTGTGCTAAAGTATTGATATAGCTGTGCGAAAGTGAGGAAAAAACATTGCACAAAAGTGATGAAAAATACCAGGCTTACGTAAAAATCCTGGAAGAAGAGCTGATCCCGGCTATGGGGTGCACCGAACCCATCGCCATTGCCTATGCAGGCGCTGTGGCAAGGAAAACCCTGGGTCATCTGCCCGATCAGCTGGATATTAAAGTAAGCGGAAACATAATCAAAAACGTAAAAAGCGTCATCGTTCCAAACACAGGAGGCATGCGTGGAATTGCAGCTGCCCTTTGTGCAGGCGTGATCGCAGGTGACGCAGAAGCACTCCTTGAAGTAATCGCAGGAGTAACACCCAGCCAGAAAGAAGAAATCAAAACCTACATGGACCAGGTAACGCCAAAGATCACCCCAGCGTCTACCGGCCATGTATTTGAAATCGACCTGACCGTATCCAAAGGCGCTGAAAATGCCCGTGTCCGCATTGTAGACACCCACACCAATATCATCCTCATCGAGAAAAATGGCCAGTCCCTTTTCCAGAAAGATGTCTGTTCTGATGAGAAAGAGAAAAAGACCGACCACTCTATATTAAATATAGAAGACATTATTGATTTCGCCAACACTGTGGACACAGAAGACGTAAAGGATGTGCTGGAGCGCCAGATCCACTACAATATGGCCATTTCCGAGGAAGGCCTTCGTGGAAACTACGGAGCCAACATTGGAAAAGTACTTCTCCACACCTACGGCGACAACATTAAGATCCGTGCCAGAGCCAAGGCAGCAGCAGGCTCTGATGCCAGAATGAACGGCTGCGAGCTCCCTGTTGTGATCAACTCTGGAAGCGGTAACCAGGGCATGACAGCCAGCATTCCGGTAATCGAATTTGCAAAAGAGCTGCAAGTCTCCCATGATAAAATGCTTCGGGCGCTGGTACTTTCCAATCTTGTGACCATTCATCTGAAAACCGGGATCGGAACCCTTTCCGCTTATTGCGGCGCAGTCAGTGCGGGCTGTGGAAGCGGTGCCGGAATTGCCTATCTCTACGGCGGTGATTATGAGGTAATTGCACATACAATCGTGAATTCCCTGGCAATTGTTTCCGGAATCATCTGCGATGGCGCGAAAGCCTCCTGCGCAGCCAAGATTTCCGCTGCAGTTGACGCCGGGATCATGGGCTATGAAATGTATATCCAGGGCCAGCAGTTCTATGGCGGAGACGGTATCGTTACCCATGGTGTAGAAAACACCATCCGGAACGTAGGTCATCTGGCAAAAGACGGCATGTGCGAGACCGACAAAGAGATCATCCGCATCATGGTTGGAAAAGGAGATGAAGAGAAAACACTATGAGATTGAAATACATATTAAAAAGAATACTGATTGCCATTCCCACGTTTTTCGGAATCACCATACTGGCGTATTTCATTTTGAACATGGCACCAGGTTCCCCGCTGGATGCACTTCTGGCGGATCCGGGAATTACCCCGGCGGAGCTGGAGCGTAAGAGAGTGGCACTGGGACTGGACCAGCCTGTGATCATCCAGTATTTTACCTGGCTGAAGCAGCTGCTTACAGGAAATCTGGGCTTCTCCTACAGCACCCAGAGACCGGTTGCAACGATGATACTGGAGAGGCTTCCAGCTACTGCGATCCTGGCAGCCAGCTCCATTGTACTATCCCTGATCGTATCCATTCCACTTGGAATTTTTGCAGCATCCAAGCCAAACTCCGGAAGAGACTATTTCTCCGGCGGACTTTCCATGCTGATGATGGCAACCCCGAACTTTTTCGTTGGTCTGGTATTCATTTACCTGTTTGCCATTGTATTTCAGATTCTGCCATCTGGCGGAATGTACAGCTCCAGTGGTGTGCACACTTTTGGAGATCTGATGAAGCATATGATCCTGCCCTGTCTGGTACTTTCCTTCCAGCAGATCGGAGGGTGGGTACGGCATATGCGAAGCAGTATGCTTGAGGTTATGCAGGACGATTACATCCGTACTGCCAAGTCGAAAGGCCTTGGCAAATGGAAGGTAATTATGAAGCATGCCCTGAAAAACGCCCTTACGCCGGTTGTCACAGTTGTGGGAATGTCCATTCCTTCTATTGTTGGCGGTGCGGTAGTAACCGAGCAGGTTTTCGGATGGCCGGGAATTGGTTCTTTAATGGTAACGGCCATTAACGGACGGGATTATCCGGTAATCATGGGAATCACCGTTATGATCGCTGCAGCAGTTTTGATCGCAAACATCCTGACTGACGTGGCATACGGAATCCTGGATCCGAGAATCAGCTATAAATAAGGGAGGATAGGACACAAAAAATGAAAAAACAGAAAAACGAAAATGTAAGCTATCTTTCCGAGGTACTTGATAAACTGAAAGAGCACAAAATGGCTATGGCAGGTCTGGTGGTTCTGATCATGGAAATCCTGATGGTGGTTTTTCTTCCAATGATCCTGAACCTGGATCCTTATACCTCAGACTACACCGCCTTTTCTGCAGCTCCAGGAGGGGCGCATATCCTTGGAACAGATGCCATCGGACGTGATGTTTTTGCCCGTCTGATGTATGGAGGAAGAACCTCTTTGCTGGTTGGATTCCTTTCCACGCTGATTAGCTGTGCCATTGGTGTTCCTCTTGGACTGGTTGCCGGCTATGCCAGAGGAAAGGCTGAAGCGATCATTATGCGAATTGCAGATATTTTTATGTCTTTCCCGTCAATAGTGCTGATCCTGGTACTGGTTGCAGTTCTTGGACCGTCTGTCTGGTCTGTAACCTGCGTGATCGGTGTGCTTGGCTGGACACAGTTCGCCAGACTGATCTATGCGAATGTACTTTCCGTATCTGAGAAAGATTATGTAGAATCTGCAAGAGCAATTGGAACATCCAATTTCAAGATCGTGACAAAATATGTTTTGCCAAACTCTTTTGCCCCGATTCTGATCGCGATCACATTCCAGATGGCGAGCGCCATTCTTTCCGAATCATCCTTAAGCTTCCTTGGTATGGGTGTACAGCCGCCGGGAGCAAGCTGGGGAAATATGCTCTACGACGCACAGTCCATCACTGTGCTTTCCCAGAAGCTATGGATCTGGTTTCCGCCGGGACTTGCACTTCTGGTCACTGTGTTAAGTATTAATTTCCTGGGAGACGGCATCCGCGATGCCTTAGACCCGAAGATTAAGCTGTAATGTCGCAGGACTCTTAAGGCCTTACAACAAGGCTGGATGGTCCGTTGACATAAGATTGGTCCAGGGAGTTTTTTTCTGGATGGATCCATCTTACAAAGTCTGTCTGGGAAAAAGAAAATATCCCCGACAAAGGAACAAAAGGAGGAGAACTATGAAATTCAACATGAAAAAAGCAGCCGCACTTCTGCTTGCCGGCTCTATGGTTGCAGCAACCGCTGTTCCGGCAGCTGCTGAGGCAGAAGAAAAAGTGGTAACAGCTGCCATGGACCAGTCATGGGACACCATGATGCCGCTGAACACCACCAGCAACTACACCCGTTTTATCTGTGACCAGATCTATGACCGTCTGACACAGACAAACGCAGATGGTTCCATCGAGGGACGTCTTGCTGAGTCCTGGACGGTAAACGATGCCAGCGACGCTGTAACCTTTAAGCTTCACGAGGATGCAGTCTGGTCTGACGGTGAGCCTGTTACAGCAGAGGACGTTGTATTCAGCTACCAGATGTATTCTGATCCTTCTGTAGAGGCAAAGAGCCGCTATCACCTGGAGTATATTGCAGGTGTTGACGAATCCGGCGCAGAGCTTTCCGAGGACTCTATCGAGGTAACTGCAGACAGCGATTACGAAGTAACCTTCAAGTTAAAAGAAGCAATGTATCCGGATACTTTCCTTCAGGATATCGACACTGTTTTCATCATCCCGAAGCATGTATTTGAGGGAAAAACAGCAGAAGAGATCAACGCTCCTGATCTTTGGGCAAATCCGGTAGGATCTGGCCCATTCATCTATGACAGCGAGATCAACGGCGAGCGTATGGAGTTCACAAAGAATGAAAACTATTATCTTGGAACTCCGAACATTGACCGTCTTATCATTCGTGTGGTACCGTCCGCAAACGTTCTTTCTGGTCTTATGAACGGCGAGCTTGACATGATCGGATTTGGTTCCGTACTGACTGACGACTGGGAAACTGCGAAATCCCAGGACAACCTGGTAACAGAGTCTGTTCCTACAACTTCCTACTCCACTCTGATCTTCAATACCCAGAAAGAGTATCTGACACAGGAAGTTCGTCAGGCACTGAATATGGCAATCAACCGTGAGGTACTGGTAAACGGTCTTCTCATGGGTGAGGGAACTGCTATTATGACACCAATTGCACCAGTAAGTCCATATTATAACGACAAAGTACAGGTTCAGTACGATCCTGAAAAGGCAAAAGAGATGCTTGCAGAAGCAGGCTTCCCGGCTGGTCAGACACTGAAATTCTTCATCCCATCCGGAAGCAGCATTAACGAGAGATGTGCAGCCCTGATCGCACAGGATTTTGCAAATGTTGGTGTAAACGTAGAGATCGAGCAGATGGACTTTGCAACCCTGATGAGCCGTATGCTGGATGGCGAGCATGACCTTGGAATTATCGGTTCTGGCGGAACTCTTGACCCAAGTGAGAGCCGTGAAATGATCTGCCCAGGCAGCTCCTGTAACTTCTGCCAGCTTCAGGACACAGAGCTTTCTGACCTGATCGACAAAGGAAACGCAGAGCTTACTTTTGAAGCAAGAAAACCATACTTCGATGAGTATCAGGAAAAAGTTGTGGAAAAAGCAGCTATGGGCTACTTATATACAAAGAATCTTCTCACTGCTTACAACAAGAGCATGAAGAACCTGAACGTTGCAGACTTCAACTGTCTGAACTGGTCTTCCTGGGAGTGGGATAAAGAGTAATATAAGCATTGCTGGGGCAGGCCTTATGCCTGCTCCACGCGGCAGTGCTGGGGAAAAGGGCGGAGCCCGGATAGGGCTCTGGCTCCTGGAACCCGCCAGGTATGAGAAGCTATGTTTGAAGCTGCTTCTCGTGTCTGGCGGATTTCAGGAACTGAACATGCAGTTCACGATAATCAACCTGCGGCAAAGCTACAATGCCGCGGTTTCCCAAACAGACCGCCGCAGGTAGGCGGCATTGTGCGAAATGAAAGCAGCAGGCAGGCTTGTTTGTTGCTGTCATGGCAATAAGAATAAAGGAGTACAGTTATGGCATCTTTACTTTCGGTAGAGAATTTACAAGTACAGTTTCAGACAAAAAAAGGCATTAACACCGCCGTTGACGGCGTAAGCTTTTCTATAGAAAAAGGCCGGATCCTTGGAATCGTAGGGGAGTCCGGATGCGGAAAAAGCGTCACCTCCATGTCCATCCTTCAGCTTCTGGGCAGCAACGCCCGGATCTCCGGCGGCAGCATCAGGCTGGATGGAAAAGAGCTGGTAGGGCTTCCAGAGAAGGAGATGTGCAAGATCCGCGGAAATGATATCGCCATGATCTTCCAGGATCCAATGACCGCCCTGAACCCCACACTGACTATCGGCAGCCAGCTAATGGAGCCTATTATGCTCCACCAGAACTGTAGCAAAAAGGAAGCCTGGACAAGAGCCGTTGACGTGCTGAGACGAGTTGGGATTGCAGCACCGGAGAAAAGAATGAAGGAATATCCCCACCAGCTTTCCGGAGGCATGCGCCAGCGTGTGATGATTGCCATGGCCGTATCCTGTGAGCCAAGGCTCCTTATCGCAGATGAGCCAACCACCGCCCTGGACGTAACCATTCAGGCACAGATCCTGGAGCTGATGTGCGAGCTTCGTGAAAAAATGGGAACCGCCATCATGCTGATCACCCATGACATGGGGGTAGTTGCCGAGACTGCCGATGATGTGCTTGTCCTTTACGCAGGAAAAGCAGTAGAATACGGCAATATTGAGGACATTTTCGAAAGACCGAAGCATCCATACACACAGGGACTTCTGAACTCCATTCCACGTCTTGATGAGGATGTGGAAATGCTGAATACCATCGAGGGAACCGTTCCGGCACCGGATGCCATGCCCGCAGGCTGCAGATTTGCCCCCAGATGTCCTTACGGAACAGAACGCTGCATGAAAGAAAAACCAGGCGTTTACCATGCTGAAAATTCTCTGGTAAGCTGCTTCAGATATGAGGGTGAGAAATAATGAGCGAGAACAGTACTATTTTGTTGGAAACAAAAGATTTATCCAAATATTTTACGGCGAAAAAAGGCCTTCTGAACCTTCAGCCATCTGTAGTAAAAGCAGTTGACCATGTGAGCCTTTCTGTGAAAAGGGGCGAGACTCTGGGACTGGTAGGTGAGTCCGGCTGCGGAAAATCCACTCTGGGAAGAACTATCCTTCGTCTGATCCCGGCTACAGAGGGCCAGGTTTTGTATAACGGGGAAGATATCCTGACTTATGATAAGAAGAAAATGTGGGAAATGCGCCGGAAGCTGCAGATCATTTTCCAGGATCCATACAGCTCCCTGAACCCGAGAATGACCGTCTATGATCTGATCAGCGCACCTCTTGAGGTATACAGGATCGGCACAAAGGAAGAGCGCAGGGAAATGGTAGAAGAGATCCTTCAGGAGGTTGGTCTTGATAAACAGTACCTGAACCGTTTTCCCCACGAGTTTTCCGGAGGTCAGAGACAGAGGATCGGAATCGCCAGGGCACTGATCCTGAATCCGGAATTTGTTGTCTGTGATGAGGCAGTTTCCGCGCTGGATGTATCCGTCCGGGCCCAGGTGCTGAACCTTATGAGAAATATGCAGCAGAAGAAAAATCTGACTTACCTGTTTATTTCCCATGATCTGAGTGTGGTTCGCCACATCAGCGATCGTATTGCAGTTATGTATCTTGGAAGCGTGGCAGAGGTTGCAGAAAAAGCCCAGCTTTATTCCAACCCCATGCATCCATACACCAAAGCGCTTCTTTCTGCAATTCCACTTCCAGAAGTGAAGAAGAAACGTCAGCGTATCATCCTGGAGGGAGACGTGCCAAGCGCCTACAATCCGCCGTCTGGATGTAAATTCCATACCCGCTGTCCTTACGCTACAGACCGCTGCAAGGAGGAGATCCCGGTACTGCAGGAAGTGGAAAAAGGGCACAAGGTAGCTTGTCACAGGGCATTGGAAATTCTTTAAATATAGTGCATGAAGGTTATTGTTCTGGTGGTGCGCGGTAACACTACTGTACGAAACCTGTAAACAGGAAAACAAAAGAGTGTGGAGGGCAGACTCCTTCTTTGGCTGAATAAGGAAAATACAATATCGGTTCTTGGAAGAACCCTCAAAAAGAGGAAACTTCCGAGAACCGTTTTTAATTTACGTGATAGACGGGCCAAAGTCCATACTTGCAGGAAATTCTGGCGACTGCCGCGAAAGGCGTTTTAAGCCTGCAGAAAATGCTCTGCCACATTAAAAAAAACAATGTCATTTTCGCTAAATAAACCGTTATTTTCTCCTTTTTATTGAATTATCCTCCTAATTTTGCTAAATTAATAATAAATATGGGAAAGTCCAATTTTATTTATGGGGACAACAAAAATACAAATGAAAAAGGGGATGAATCAGTGGAAAACCGAAACAACCGACTATTAAATGCAAAGCTAAACAAGTACATTGTTCCAGGCATTATGATGTCACTAGCCCTTCAGCTGGGAAACATTGTGGACACTATTTTTGTAAGTAATTTAATTGGCGTAGAAGCCATGTCTGCAGTTACTATGAGCCTTCCAGTGGAAACCATCGTCCAGCTTACCGGCTACTGCCTGGGCGTAGGAGGCTCCATTGCAGTGGGAAATCTGCTTGGCAAACGAGACAAGGAAGGTGCCTCCAGACTATTCACAGCTACTTTTATTGTGACACTTGCCGTAGGTCTTCTTTTTTCTATCTTTGCTTTCTTTACCGCAGGCCCTATTTCCAGGCTTCTGGTATCCGGCGGCGGTATTTTGACAACCTACACAAGAGACTATATCCGCATCAGCATGCTGGGTGCGCCGGTAATTGGAATTGGTCTTTTGATGGTAAATTACCTTGGCGTGGAGAACCATCCGGAGCTGGCCTCCATCTATCTGATCGCAGCCAACGTGATAAATCTTGTGCTGGATTATATATTCCTCAGATTTACACCCCTTGGAGTCACAGGTGCATCCTTGTCAACCGTACTTGGATTCCTTTTTGCCATGGTAGTTTTCCTTTTCTACGTTCGTTCGGATAAGAGAAATATCCGTTTTGTGCGGCTGAAACCAAAGGACTTCGTAATCGTTAAGGAAGCCGTGGTCACAGGTGTACCCATGCTTGTTTTCATGGCAACCAATTTTGTAAAATCCCTTGGCCTGAATACCATCATTATGAACCAGATCGGGGAAGACGGAATGGCAGTATTCACAGTCTGCGACAATGTTCTTCTGATCGTGGAAATGCTGACAGGCGGAATCATTGGCGTGATCCCAAACGTTGCCGGAATCCTCTTTGGGGAAAAAGATTACGTGGGAATCCGTGTTCTCTGCAAAAAAATGCTGAAATACAGCTATATAGTTCTGGCCGTTATATTCGCCCTGATCATGGTATTCACCGAGCAGATCACCGTTATGTTTGGCGGCGACGGAGATCTGGGCAGGGAAATGGTTCATGCCCTGCGCATTTTTGCCCTGTGCGTGATCCCTTATCTCTGGAATAAATTTATTGTAAGCTATTATGAATCCATCGAAGAAACTGCAATCGCAAGCTTTGTTACCTTCCTTGAAAATGCAGTGGCAGTTCTGCCTGCAACCTTTATCGGAATCTCAATCTGGAAGCAGATTGATGGAATCGGTACAAATGGAATCGGTGCTGCGTTCGTGACCACGGAGATCATAACCGTGATCGCAGCCTGGATCTTCCGTAAGATCAAACACAAAAATTCTACCTTTTATATTGTTCCGGACAAAAATCCTGGAACCAATCTGGATTTTTCCATCAAGAGCACCATGGAGGAAGCTGGAACCGTAAACCGAAGAATCATAGATTTTTGCAAGGAAAACGGCGTATCCGGAAACAGAGCCAATCTTGCCGCTGTGTGCGCAGAAGAGATGACTGTGAACATCATCCGGTATGGCGGAAAAACCTCCAACTGGATCGACATCAATCTTTGCCTGGAGGATGGCATTTGCAGATTGAGGATCAGGGACAACGGTGTGAACTTTAATCCGTTGGAATACAGCTATGACCATGAGGATTTCGATATCCATGGAATCGAGCTGGTGAAAAAGATTTCAAAAACAATGGATTATATCCGCGCAATTGATATGAATAATACCATAATATCATTTTAGGAGGTGCAGGAAATGTCTGACATTAACGAAAGAAGCAATTTTGTTTTTCAGTTTCAGCCTGTAACAAAATTATTTGAAGAACAGGTACGGCTTCATCCTGACAAATGCGCTGTAGCCACAAGTAAGGAAAGCTTTACCTATGGACAGCTGAATGAAAGAGCAAACAGAATTGCCCATTCTCTTATTGAAAAAGGCGTTGGCTGTGAAAAAATCGTAGGTGTGGTACTGGAGCGCTGTTGTGACTTTTACGCAGTCCGTCAGGGTATTTTGAAGGCTGGCGGCGCATTTGCTGTTGCAGCCCCGGACTATCCGGATGACCGTGTACAGTTCATCTTTGAGGATGCAGGAGCTCCCTTTATTATTACCACAAGGGAGATTCAGAAGGAGCGCCAGGAGCTGCTTTCCAGGCTTTCCGGTACAGTGCTTCTGCTTGAAGAACTTCTGGAAAACCCAAATGCCGAAAACCCGGATACCGGGATTCAGGAGCATGACCTTTGCTACTGCATTTACACCTCCGGTTCCACTGGAAAGCCAAAAGGTGTTATGATCGAGCATATCAACCTTGCCAATTTTGTAAATCCCAATCCTAAGAATGCAGAGACGTATGGCTATGTAAGCAGGGGAAGTGTTTCCCTTTCCATGGCAGCCATGACATTTGATGTTTCGGTGCTTGAGGAATTTCTCCCTCTCACCAATGGAATGACCGCAGTGATCGCAAGCGATGAAGAGATTCTGAATCCCATTATGCTTGGAGATTTAATTGTAAAAAATAAAGTGGATATTATGACCACAACTCCTACCTATCTTTCTAATATGATCGATCTGCCCCAGCTTCAGGAGGCAGCAGCCCGGATCAAGGTATTTGACGTAGGAGCAGAAGCATTCCCGCCTGCACTTTTTGACAAGATCCGCGCAGTAAACCCGGATGCTTATATTATGAACGGCTATGGACCAACCGAGACCACCATCAGCTGTACCATGAAGGTGATCACCGACAGCAAAAATATTACCATCGGAGAGCCAAACGGCAATGTTCAGGTGTATGTGGTTGACAAAGAGAACAGGATTCTTCCGGACGGAGAGACAGGAGAGCTTGTAATTGCAGGTCTTGGCGTAGGTCGGGGCTACATCAATCTGCCTGAAAAAACAGCAGAGGTTTTCATCACTCTTAACGGAGAAAGAGCCTATAAAACAGGTGACCTTGCCAGGATCACTCCAGATGGGGAGATTGAATTTTTCGGAAGAATTGACAATCAGATCAAGCTCCGCGGCCTCAGGATCGAGCTTGGAGAGATCGAAGAAGTGATCAACAGCTTCGAAGGAATCATCACCAGTATTACCGTACCGGTTGATAATAAATATCTTTGCTGCTACTTCATGGCAGACCGCCAGATCGATACTGAGGCGCTTGCCGGTTATGCATCAGAATCCTTGGCTCATTACATGGTTCCAGACGTTTTCATCCAGCTGGAAAAAATGCCATTAACCCAGAATGGAAAAGTTGACAAAAAAGCATTGCCGAAGCCGGTGGCTCAGCCAAAGAACCTGAAAGAGCCGGAAACACCAATGCAGAAGAAGATCTTTGACATTGTAGCCAAAGTAGTAGAAAACGACTTCTTCGGAATTGACACCAGCTTTTATAAGGCAGGCCTTTCCTCCATTAGTGCAATGAAGCTCTGTGTCCTGATTTCAGAGGAATTTGGCGTTACTGTAAAAACAAGCGATATCCACGAGAACAACACCGTGGAAAAACTGGAAAAATATGTCATGCTGGCACCAAAGATCAGAACCTACGAAAAGAGAGAGGTTTATCCTCTTACTGGTTCCCAGAAGGGTATTTTTGCAGAATGCAGCAAGAATCCGGAGAGTACCGTATACAATATCCCCTTCCTTTTCGAACTGGATCCTGCAGTGGATACCCGGAAATTATCTGATGCAGTTGCCAGAATGGTAAATGCCCATTCCTATCTGCTCACGCAGGTATATCTTGACGATAATGGGGAGATGGTACAGCGCCCTGGCAATGAGACTTTTGTGCCGGAAGTGATCGAGACCACAAATGAAAAATTTGCCAGCCAGAAGGAAAGCCTTGTACGTCCGTTTAAGCTGGAAAAAGGACGTCTCCTTCGTGTGGCAATTTATGTGACAGAAGATAAGAAATACCTCTTTACAGATTTCCACCATATTATTGCTGACGGCAACTCCTATGATATCATTTTCGAGGATATCAATAAGGCCTATATGGGTGAAAAACTGGAAAAAGAGTCCTATACCGGATTTGATGCGGCTCTTGACGAAGAACAGCAGATGAAAGAGGGCAAATACAAAAAAGCCGAGAAATATTATGACAGTATTTTTGAAGGAATTGAGACTGAATCTCTTCCTATGCCAGACCTGAATGGAAAAGCTCCGGAAAAGGGTTATCTGGAAAAGACCATGAGTCTGAGGGAAGAGGCTGTTCTTTCTTATTGTGAGAAGCTGGGCGTTACCCCGAACATTTTA
>OLPE01000836.1_pt1 | contig 23163 bp, 17 predicted proteins | sample 1671901 | NCBI WGS metagenome assembly OLPE01 (sample SAMEA3136624, study PRJEB25190) | human gut metagenome | biome: human gut; feature: human-associated habitat; material: faeces | place: Austria | collected 2013 | reverse complement strand
TTTTTATTTTATCATAGAAGAACCTTCTAAATGCTATTTTACAGAAAAAGTTTCACACTCTCGGGCATAACACCCAACACCAAGTTTGTCTACAGTCTGAGATCCCTCTGATAGAAGGATCTGTTTTTATTATATTATATTATTTTATTCTATTTTTTCTTCTTCACACTATAGCCAAATGTTCCAAGCTTCTTTCCCAGCGAATAATACTCTCCATGGGAATATGTCAGCAATCTGCTGGAGGCAAGATCAAATTTTCCATTCTCCTGCATATATCTGTCATCTACCTGAACAGCCTGTACTTTCGCCATGAACATGTGATGTGAACCGAGTTCCAGTATCCGATCCACCTTGCACTCAATATTCACCGGGCTTTCTTTGATACACGGTGAATATTGTAATGTCTCACTTTTGCCACGAGTAAGTCCCATCTCTTTCCATTTATCTACATCCCTGCCGGAACGAACACCACACCAGTCTGTTGCCTTTGCCAGTTCCTCCGTCGTCAGATTTACAACAAATTCTCCGCTTTCTTTAATCATATGATAAGAATAGCGCTCCGGACGCACGGATATATAGAGCATAGCCGGATTCGTACAGATCGTTCCCGTCCATGCAACGGTAATAATATTGTCTTCTCCGTTCTTATCTGCTGTACTAACCATAACTGCCGGAAGCGGATAAACCATATTGCCCGGTTTCCATATCTGTTTTGCCATCTTCTCCTCCTGTATCAGATCATTTCTATATATCTTATTGTTGTAATGTCTCCACCAGTGCCGGGATCAGCTGTTTCTTTCTGGAAACAACTCCCGGAAGGATAATATCCTGTGTATCCTCCGGCAGATCAAATGCTGCTGTAATATGTGCTTTTGCATTTGCTCCACAACAGAGTAATTCTGTTGACTCATTCAAAATATCTGTCAGCATATAGTAGATCATATGGAGATTCTGCTTCTCCAGCACCTGTTCCAGATGCGGTTCCAGCACTTCTTTGATCTCCTTAAGTTCTTCTCCGCTCATGGAATTGATCTGTCCGACACCAAATACGACGTCATTTACCGTAAACTGTTTGAAATCCTGGAAGCAGATTTCTTCCGGCGTCTTGCCTTTCATGCTGCTACCTGCATTAAACATTTCTTTCGCAAGCTCTTCCATATCGACTCCGGCGATCTTTGCAAGCTTTGCTGCCGCTTTCTCATCAATGGATGTGCAGGTCGGTGAACGGAACAGCAATGTATCGGAAATAATCGCTGAACAGAGAAGACCTGCAATCTTCGGTGAAATGGAGATTTCTTCCTCTCTGTACATCTGATAAACGATCGTCGCCGTACAGCCTACCGGCTGATTCCGGAAAAATACCGGTCCTGTTGTCTCAATATTGCCCAGTCTGTGATGATCAATGATCTCTACAATCTCTGCTTCTTCCAGCCCATCTACAGCCTGTGACTTCTCATTGTGATCTACAAGGATCACTTTCTTCTTGCTTGCATCCATAAAACGACGTCTGGAAATAAATCCACGGAATCTGCCATGTCTGTCAAGGATCGGGAAATCACGGAATTTTGTCTTCGTCATAACTTCTTTAATCTCATCTACATAATCATTCATATGAAATGCAACCAGAGGTCCTTTACTCATAAAAAACTTCACCGGTATACTCTGATTGATCAGACGGGCTGTTGTAAATGTATCATGCGGTGTACTGATAATCACAATACTCTGTTCTTCTGCTCTGCGGATCATCTCCGAAGAAACTTTCGCATTCTGGCATACAACAATACAGCTCGCGTCAATATTGATCGCGCACTCCTGTGCTTCATCACGGTTTCCAAGGATTACCAGATCATCCCGTTCGATAAACTCCTTCATCAAATTCGGATCCGATGCTCCGATCGTTACTTTTCCTTTGGTAAAATGTCCATGTTCATTTCCCGTAAGTAATGTACCATCCAATGTACGGATAATATTCCTATACTGCGTCCTTGCTCTTGCCAAAATGTTACTGTCATAAACATCCATATAAGATGTCGCAATATCTCCGGTAGAGATCACTCCTACCAGTTCGTCTTCCTTCAATACCGGAACCGTCTTGATATTATTTTCTTTCATCTTTGCCCATGTATCTTTGATTGAAACATTCGGTGCAACCCCTTCAATCTTATGAATATCAAGATCTTTCGCCTGTAACTTGACATTTTTCAAAAGATCCGGCGCTTTCACATTAAATTTAGACAATATATACTGTGTTTCTTCGTTCACCTGACCTGCACGTTTTGCAACATACTCATCCCCTGTCAGTTTCTTTTTCAACTCTGCATATGCAATTGCGGAACAAATGGAATCGGTATCCGGATTCTTATGTCCGACCACATACACTTTTCCAGTCTTTTTTCCCATCTATCTCTCTCCAAACTTTCGTTAATATTATATTTTATGATATTTTTAGCGCATTTCTTGCTTCTTTTTATATCATATACTTTTCATAAGTTCACTAGTTAGATTGCCATTTTTTTTTCGTTTCGTCAACTATTTCTTGCATACAGACGCAAAATCCTTGCACATTTTTTGAAACAACGGTCATTTTTATGTTATACTGTATACAGTTTCTATCGCCATATAGAAAAAACGTTTATCAAAATCATGTCAGGAAGGAACAAAAAACTATGAGTGAAGAATTAATGAAAGAAGACAACAACTTAACAATGGCAGATCTGGAAGATCATTTTGACGATGCCAATCCTTGGAATGTCGTAAAAAGATATCTCGAGAAGAAAACTATACTATCTGTTAAGATTGAGGGGATCGTCAACGGTGGAGCAATTGCTATGGTAGAAGGACTGCGCGGATTCATTCCGGCTTCCAGATTATCTTTATCTTACATTGACGATCTGGAATCTTATCTTCTGAAAGATATTGAAGTCCAAGTCATTGACGTTGACCAGGCTGAAAATAAATTAGTCCTCTCTGCCCGCGAACTTCTGAAAGAAAAAGAACGCAAAGCAAAAGAAGAGAAGATTTCAAATCTGCAGGTTGGCACTGTTATGACAGGTACCGTAGACAGTTTACAGACTTACGGTGCATTCATCCAGCTTGAGGACGGTCTTTCCGGACTGGTTCACATTTCCCAGATCAGTCAGAAACGTATCAAATCTCCAAAAGATGTCCTGAATGTCGGGGATGAAGTTCAGGTCAAAGTAATCGGTATCAAAGATGGTAAGATCAGTCTCAGCATGAAAGTGCTGGAAGAAGTTGAAGAAGAGCCGGTTGAAAAGGTCGAGATTCCAAAGGCGGAAGAGATTGGAACAAGTCTTGGAGATCTCTTCAAGAATATCCAGTTATAATCTCATCTCCACGCTCTTTAATGAAATTCAGTTTCCTATTACAATCGAATAGACTGACTCATTATATAAGGTACAAAAAAGGTTTCGCTCACAACCGTGAATGAAACCTTTTTTATTATATTTCTCTATGTGTTTATTCCATCTCATCGAGATTTTTAAGCCATCCGGCTACGCACGCATCACTTGGCATTCTCCAGTCACCTCTCGGTGATAATGCAACCGTACCAACTTTCGGTCCGTCTGGCAGGCAAGAACGCTTGAACTGCTGTGCAAAGAATCTCCAGCAGAAGGTACGAAGCCATTTATAAATCGTCTCATTATCATACTCTCCTGCAAAGGCTTCTTGGGCGATCCTGTAGATTTTTGACGGTTCGTATCCGAACCGGAGCATATAATAAAGATAGAAATCATGCAGTTCGTAAGGACCTACCAGGTCTTCTGTTTTCTGTGAAATCTCGCCGTCTTTTGGTGGCAGAAGTTCCGGGCTTACCGGTGTGTCTAATACATCATACAGAATCTCTTTAAGTTCCTGATCCTCACAGGTATCTGCATAATAATGAACCAGATGACGAACTAACGTCTTTGGAACGGAAGCGTTGACACCATACATGGACATATGATCGCCATTATATGTTGCCCATCCAAGAGCAAGCTCCGACATATCTCCAGTTCCTATTACCATGCCTCCTGCCGCATTGGCAATATCCATCAACACCTGTGTACGCTCACGTGCCTGTGAATTCTCATAAGTAACACTGTGATCCTCCGGATCATGTCCGATATCTTTAAAATGCTGTTCTACCGAAGCTGCGATCGGTACTTCCTTAAGTGTCGCTCCAAGCTTCTTCGACATCTTACATGCATTCTGATAAGTCCTGTCTGTTGTACCAAAGCATGGCATTGTAACCGCTGTAATTCCACTTCTGTCCATGCCAAGTGCATCAAATGCCTTCGCTGTCACAAGAAGTGCCAGTGTCGAATCCAATCCTCCGGAAATACCTACTACTGCACTCTTTGCATGTGTATGTGCCAGGCGTTTCTTAAGTCCCATCGCCTGAATGGTAAGGATTTCTTCACATCTTCTGGCTCTCTCGCCCTCTTCTCCCGGCACAAACGGTCTGGAATAAAATGTTCTCGTAAGCTTTGTCTCCTGTATCTTCATATCAAACGGAACACGCATAAGCTTTCTGTCTTCCACAAGCTGGAATGTCGTATTCTTCCGTCTCTCACTGAGCAGACGTTTTATATCTATCTCTGTATAAATAACATTATTTACAAAACGTTGTCCCATTGCAAGAGTTGTTCCGTTCTCAGCGATAATATTATGTCCGCCAAACACAACATCTGTCGTAGATTCACCTTCTCCGGCATTGGCATAAATATAACCGCACAAAAGTCTTGCAGACTGCCCCTCGATCAGATTCTTTCTGTATGTTGCCTTTCCGATCGTCTCATCACTTGCTGAGCAGTTCACGATCAGGACGGCACCTTCTCTTGCTGCCTGGATACTTGGCGGAACCGTACTCCATACATCCTCACAGATCTCTGCAGCAATCACAAGCGACTGCATCTCTTCTGCCACAAAAAGGATCTGTGGTCCAAACGGAATCATCTTACCGTCAAAAGAAATCATTCTTGCTTCCTTCGGACCCGCGCAGAACTGGCGCATCTCATAAAATTCACCGTAATTCGGCAGAAATGTCTTCGTCGTAAATCCAAGAATATGTCCATGGTTCACTGCCGCCGCAACATTATACAACTCACCGTCTACAGCTAACGGCATCCCGATAAAGAATATACCATCCTTATTACCGGTATGTGTCGCAATCTTCTGCAATCCTTTCTTTGCATTTTCCAGCAACAGATCCTGTGTAAATAAATCTCCACACGTATATCCGGTAATACATAATTCCGGAAATACAACTACTTTTGCTTCCTCTTCTGCTGTCTCATCGATCAGCCGACAGATCTGCTCTGTATTATACTCTACATCTGCAACCCGGATATCCGGTGTCGCTGCTGCAACTTTCACGAATCCATGTTTCATTTTCTTTCGCCTGCCTTTACTTACTTCTCTTTAAAATATTTTTCAGTTCCTCTACACTGTAATGATAAGCGGTATTACAGAAATGACATTTGACTTCAATTGGTTTGCCATCATTGATCATTTCCTGAATATCTTTTTTACCTACACTTGCCACAGCCTGCTCCACACGCTCCTTGGAACAGTTACAATAAAATCGTGTCGGCATCGTATCCGTAATTTCCAGACCGACATTGCCAAGCAGTTCTTCTAACAGCTGTTCCGGAGTATATCCTTTGTCCAGAAGTTCCGTCACGGAAGTCACAAGTTTTAAGTTCTCTTCAATCCGGCTTATTGTTGCATCCTCTGCAAATGGCATCATCTGGATAATAAATCCACCTGCAGTCTTAACTGTATTGTCCTTTTCCATCAATACTCCCAGACCTACTGAAGACGGTACCTGTTCCGAATTTGCAAAATAATAAGTCAGATCTTCTGCGATCTCACTGCTCACCAAAATCGTCTGTCCGGAGTATGGTTCTTTCAGTCCCATGTCTTTAATAACCTGCAAAAGTCCGATACCTACTGCTCCGCCAACATCCAGTTTACCATTCTTTGGTGGAAGCATCACATCCGGATTCTCAACATATCCCTTTACATCTCCCTTGCTGTCTGCTGTTACGGTAATCCCGCCGATCGGTCCGTCTCCTCGTACCTGTAATGTCAGCATGTCTGTCTCATTCTTCATCATACTTCCCATCATCGTACCTGCTGTCAGCAGACGTCCAAGCGCTGCTGTTGCAACCGGACTTGTTCCATGGTGCTGTCTGGCTTCTTCTACTGTCTCTCTCGTAATTGCAGCAAAAGCACGTACCTGTCCGTTTGCTGCTGTTGCTCTTACAATATAATCTTTCATACTTAACATCCTTTTCTAATCTTATCTTCTAAACTTACCTTCTCGTTTGATTTTCTTATTATTTACTGACATTCCACATTCATGGAATCATCTTACTATCTTCTGACATTCCTGTGCTACAACACAGATCCTCTGGCTTGTATAAAGCGGTGCATCCTGCGTATATGCATCATAAGCGCCCAGATATGACAGTCCTGCTTTTTCAAGCAGTGTCTTTATCTTCTCCAGTGTATATGCTTTCTGGTAATGTACTTCCTGATATTTGCGATACAATTCCGGATCCTCTGCACTTCTTACAAATAAAGACAGTTCATATTCATTAATCCGGTCTTCCTCATCATAATAATTATCCCAGATAAAACTGCATTCATCCCGGTCTTCTGCAAATACATTATCCGCAAGGATCTTCTGATATTTGTATTCTGTATTAAAATCAAACACGAAAATTCCGCCTGGATCGAGATAATTATTTACCAGCCGGAAAACTTCTTCCAGTTCGCGCTCCTCTGTAATATAGTTCACACTGTCACATACACTCACAACTGCGCGGACCGTTCCATATAATTCAAACTCACGCATATCCTGCAACAGATAAAGGATATCTTTTCCACTTTCTACTCTTTTATCCAGCGCAATTTCCAACATATCTTCGGAATTATCCACACCGATCATATCATATCCTCTGTCATTCAGGATCTCAGTCATTGTTCCGGTCCCACATCCCAGTTCCAGTACCAGTCCGTCTTTAATCCCATATTGTTCTAATACCTTCAGCAAATATTCTGCCCATTCTTCGTATGGAACATTATCCATGAATGTATCATAAACTTCTGCAAAATTCGTATATGCCTTCATTGATGCGCTCCTTTCTTCTGTCACAAGCTTTCCATATTATAACATAAGCATTAAACTTTTCAAATAGTTACTGCCAAAAGAAATGCTCACCACAACTGTTGTGATGAGCATTTTCTATTATACATGTTCATATATATTACAATCCAGACTCTTTAAGGTCTGCGTACATACCACATTCCGGACTGTACACTGGATACCTTAACAACGTCTCCTGTATGCGGTGCATGGATCATCTGTCCTCCACCAATATAAATTCCTACATGGCCGGAACGTACACATACGTCTCCCGGCTTTGGATTGCTTACACGTGGCCATCCTGCAAATGTACCTGATGTACCGATACGTGTATACCGTCCTGTCAGACAATAACTTACGAAACCGGAGCAGTCAAATGTGTTCGGTCCGCACGCGCCCCAAACATATGGGCATCCAAGCTTTCCGTATGCACGGCTTACAACTGCGCTTCCTGAAGAATAATTACCACCGCTGTTACCACCGCTATTATTACCACTGTTATTGCTTCCGCCATTATTGCTGCTTCCGCCATTATTGTTGCTTCCACCGTTATTCTTGTTACCACTGTTGCTGTTTCCGCTATTGCCGCTTCCACCGTTGTTCTTATTACCGCTGTTGCTGTTATTATTGCTTGTATTGTTCTTGTTGCTGCCGCTTGTCTTCTGAGCCGCTGCTGCTGCAGCTGCTTCCTGACGCTGTTTTGCTTCAGCTGCTTTCGCTGCCGCTTCAGCCGCTTTCTGAATCTCGGAATCCAAATCTGCAACTTCTGCCTTCTTGGAAGTCAGCACTTTATCAAGATCATCCTGTTTTGTCTCGAACTGTGTCTGCTTCTTCTCCAGACTCTTCTGTTCTTTCTCAAGGTTCGTCTTCAGAGTTGCAACTTTCTTCTTTGTAGCAACATACTCAGCCAGTTTCTTTCTGTCATAATTATGTACATTCGTAACATACTCGGCTTTGTTTACCATATCAGAGAAGTTCGTAGAGCTTACCAGTGTCTCGAAAAATGTACTGTCGCCCTCTTCATACATATACTTGATACGAAGCTTCATATCCTCGTACTGTTTCTTCTCGTCTTTCTTGGCCTGTGTCAGATCCTTTGACGTTGTCTCGATCTTCTCACCTGTTACAACCAGCTCATCTTCCAGATTATTGATTTTCTCAATAATGCCTGTCAACTGTGTCTGCAATGAATCAACCTGTTTCTGTGCTGCCTTTTTATTCTGTTTTAAATCTTTTACCGAAGGTGCTGCCATTACAGGTGTCACGATCATCGAACTGCTCACTACAACTGATAATAGTTTCACTCCAAATTTTTTCATTATATCATCCTTTTTCTTAACATTTCTTTAATTCTAATTTGACATAGTATCACTATCTAGGGACGATTATACTCTATAAAAAACAATTTTGCAATAACTTTTAATAATTTTGTAACATTTACCAGAACTCTTATCTGAAAAGAAGATCGAATACACTCCTACTGGATATTCAGATTTGTATATCCCATCAGGCTCTTATCAACAGCCTCAGCCACTTCTCTTCCTTCACGGATCGCCCATACGACAAGTGATTGTCCGCGGTGCATATCGCCTGCTGTAAATACATGTTCTGCACTGGTCTTATATTCTCCCGGATTCGTACTTACATTCGTTCTCGCATTTACTTCTACGCCAAATGCTTTCGTAATATAAGATTCACTTCCCAGAAATCCTGCTGCAATCAGCACCAGATCGGTCTCCACTTCATATTCGCTGCCCGGTATTTCCACCATCATACGTCTTCCGGTTTTTGCATCCTGTTTTGATTCAAGCTTTACCAGAATTGCCTTGCAGACACGTCCGTTTTTATCTTTGACAAATTCTTTTACGGTTGTCTGGTATACTCGCGGATCCTGTCCGAATACTGCTGCTGCCTCCTGCTGCCCATAATCGGTCTTGCAGACTCTCGGCCACTCCGGCCACGGATTCATCTCTGTTCTCTGATCCGGTGCTTTCGGCATCATTTCCAGTTGTAAAACAGATGCTGCACCATGGCGCATGGATGTTCCAACACAGTCATTTCCGGTATCTCCACCGCCGATAACCATAACTTTTCTTCCTTTGGCTGAAATATAAGTGCCTTCTTTTAATTCATGTTCAGGATTTGCCCAGAGTGCTTTCGTCGTAGATTTAAGAAAATCCACTGCAAAATAAATACCATCGGCTTTTCTTCCCGGAACTTTGATATCTCTTGGGTTGGACGCACCACAGCATAAGATTACACGGTCAAACTCCTTTAATATAGAAGAAGCCCGTTTATCTTTTCCGATATTGCAGCTTGTCTGAAAAGTCACACCTTCCTCTTCCATGATCTTTATCTTCCGGTCGATAATCTGTTTTTCCAATTTCATATTCGGAATTCCATAACGGAGAAGTCCTCCAACTTTGTCTTCCCTTTCAAAAACAGTGACATGATGTCCGCGACGGTTCAGAAGATCTGCTGCCGCCAGTCCGGATGGCCCGGAACCAACAATTGCAACTTTTTTTCCGGTGCGTACTTTCACCGGTCTTGCATCCGCATATCCCATTTTATACGCATGTTCTATGATGCCATATTCATTAGATTTTGTCGCTACTGCGTCTCCGTTCAATCCACATGTGCAGGCTGCCTCGCAAAGCGCCGGGCACACTCTTGATGTAAATTCCGGGAAATTGTTTGTTTTCTTTAATCTATAGTACGCTTCTTCCCAGTTTCCGTGATACAAAAGATCGTTCCACTCCGGAATCAGATTATGTAACGGGCATCCACTCGCCATTCCCATGATCATCTGACCGGACTGACAGAATGGTACACCACAGGACATACATCTTGCTCCTTGAATTTTCTGTTCTTCTTCCGATAATGGTTTATAAAACTCTTTAAAATTCCGGATTCGCTCCTTTGGCGCCTCTGCTTTCTTATCCTGTCTGTCATATTCCATAAATCCTGTTGCTTTTCCCATTTTGTGCGCCTCCTTATCTTCCTTCTTTGATCATGTAAAAAGCTTCGATTTTTGCCTGTTCACTGCTCATTCCCTGCTCTTCTAACTGGAGGATCATTGTCATCATCTTCTCATAGTCAGCAGGAATGATCTTTTTGAATTTTGGAAGATAATCTGTGAAATGTTCCAGAATTTTTTTACCAATTTCTGAATTCGTATAAGCAACATGTTCTTCAATCATTGTTTTCAGTTCTGCTACATCCATCTTTGCTGTAACATGTTCAATATTTACAAGCTGTTTATTTACACTCAGATAGAGGTCATTATCTTCGTCCAGCACATAAGCAACTCCGCCACTCATACCTGCCGCAAAGTTTTTACCGGTTTTTCCAAGAACTGCTACACGTCCTCCGGTCATATATTCACAGCCATGGTCGCCTACGCCTTCCACAACTGCTGTCGCACCGGAATTGCGGACTGCAAAACGCTCGCCTGCCATACCATTGATATATGCTTTACCACTTGTGGCTCCGTAAAGTGCAACGTTTCCAATAATGATATTATCTTCGTGTTTGTATTTCACTCCTGTCGGCGGATATACGATCAGTTTACCGCCGGATAATCCTTTGCCAAAATAATCATTGCTGTCACCTGTAAGTTCCAGTGTCAGTCCTTTTGGAATAAATGCGCCAAAAGACTGGCCGCCTGCGCCTTTGCACTTGATCACATAGCTGTCTTCATCCAGTCCTTCCGGATAACGTCTTGTAATCTCCGATCCGAAAATAGTACCAAATGTTCGATTGGTATTAGCAACGTCAATTTCGAGAACCCGTTTTTGTTTTTTCTCCAGTGCCGGAAGTAATTCTTTTACAAGTACCTTCTCGTCCAGTGTTTTCTCCAGCTCAAAATTGAAAACTTTCTTTGGATTAAAGGTCATTGGCACTGTCTTTTTATCATACGGATTATAAAGAATTTTACTTAAATCCAGGGTTTCTGCACGTTCAGACACCGGTACATCTTTTACTTTCAGAAGCTCTGTTCTTCCTACCAGTTCGTCAATTGAACGGACACCCAATTTTGCCATGTATTCCCTCAGATTCTGCGCCATAAAACGCATAAAGTTCACAACATATTCCGGTTTCCCGGTAAAGCGTTTACGAAGCTCTGGATTCTGGGTTGCTACTCCTACCGGGCAGGTATCCAGATTGCAGACACGCATCATAACGCATCCCATTGTGACCAGCGGTGCTGTGGCAAATCCAAATTCTTCTGCCCCTAAAATAGCTGCGATTGCAACATCACGTCCACTCATTAATTTTCCATCTGTCTCGATCCGTACACGCTCTCTTAATCCATTGGCAATCAATGTCTGATGCGTTTCTGCAAGTCCCAGTTCCCACGGAAGTCCAGCATTATGAATCGAACTTCTTGGCGCTGCACCTGTTCCTCCGTCATATCCGGAAATCAGAATCAGACCTGCACCGGCTTTTGCAACACCGGCTGCGACTGTTCCAACACCGGCTTCGGATACAAGTTTTACCGAAATTCTTGCATCTTTATTTGCATTTTTACAATCGTAGATCAACTGCGCCAGATCTTCGATAGAATAAATATCATGATGTGGCGGTGGTGAAATCAGGCTTACCCCCGGCGTTGAATGTCTGGTCTTTGCGATCCACGGATATACTTTTCCTCCCGGAAGATGTCCACCTTCGCCCGGTTTTGCGCCCTGTGCCATTTTAATCTGGATTTCATTTGCGCTGACTAGATAACGGGATGTTACGCCAAATCTTCCGGACGCTACCTGCTTGATTGCAGAACAACGGTTTGTATCCAGACGTTCAATCTCTTCGCCACCTTCACCACTATTTGATTTTCCATGGAGCTGATTCATAGCTATTGCCAGTGTCTCATGCGCCTCTTTGGAAATAGAACCGTAAGACATTGCTCCTGTCTTAAATCTTGTTACGATATCATCTACGCTCTCAACTTCTTCAATCGGAACGCCTTCTTCCGGGTAATTGAAGTCGAGTTGTCCACGCAAATTGATCTTTTCTCCTTCTGCATTGACCATCTCCGTATATTTCCGGAACATTTCATAATCACCACGTCTGGTTGACTGTTGCAGCATGTGGATTGTCTGCGGATTGTACAGATGTTCTTCGCCACCGCTCTTGGATTTATGATGCCCGACACTATCCAGTGTCAGCTCCACTTCCAGTCCAAGCGGATCAAATGCACGGGAATGTCTCGCACTGTAATCTTCCGATATCTCTTCAATTCCGATTCCTCCGACACGGCTGACCGTATCTGTAAAATATTTATCAATAAAACACTCTTTCAAACCGATCGCTTCAAAGATTTTTGCACCCTGATAAGACTGAATGGTGGAAATTCCCATCTTGGAGGCAATCTTTACAATTCCGCTGATAACCGCATGGTTATAATCGTCAACTGCTGCATAATAATCTTTCTGCAACATATCAGTATCAATAAGCTGGCGTATTGTCTCATGTGCAAGATACGGATTGATCGCACATGCACCATAGCCAAGCAGTGTTGCAAAATGATGGACTTCTCTCGGTTCTCCTGTTTCCAGAATAATAGCCACGGAAGTTCTCTTCTTTGTCCGTACCAGATGCTGCTGAAGTCCTGACAATGCAAGAAGTGACGGCATTGCCACATGATATTCGTCCACACCACGGTCGGAAAGGATCAGAATATTGGTTCCTTCACGGATTGCACGGTCTACTTCGATAAATAAGTAATCCATCGCCTTTTCCAGACTGGAATTTTTATAATAAGTGATCGGGATCTCTGTAACCTGGAAACCTTCTGTTTTCATATTTTTAATTTTCAGCAGGTCTGTATCGGTAAGAATTGGATTATTTACCTTTAACATTTTACAGTTCTCTGCTTTTTCTTCCAACAGATTGCCATCCTCACCAATATATACAGTTGTAGATGTTACGACTTCTTCACGGATTGCATCAATCGGTGGATTAGTAACCTGTGCAAATAACTGTTTGAAATATCCGAACAGATTCTGGGATTTCTGTGAAAGAACGGCAAGTGGGGAATCAATTCCCATGGCTCCAGTGCTTTCTGTTCCATTTTTCGCCATATTTAAAATAGAAGTCTTCACATCTTCATAAGAGTAACCGAATGCTTTCTGTAATCTTCCGAGTTCCTCCTCTGAATATGTCTCAATTTTCTGATTCGGAATTTTTAAATTTTTTAACTCGATCAAATTGCTGTCCAGCCATTCTCCATACGGCTGTCTTCTTGCATAAGATTCTTTCAGTTCATCGTCATCAATCACTTTACCTTTTATTGTATCCACAAGAAGCATCTTGCCCGGATGCAGACGCTCTTTAACAATGATCTTAGACGGATCAATATCAAGTACACCTACTTCCGAAGACAGGATCAACGTATCGTCTTCCGTAATATAATATCTGGAAGGACGTAATCCATTCCGGTCCAGTACTGCTCCCATGCAGTCACCGTCACTGAACAGAATAGATGCCGGTCCGTCCCATGGCTCCATCATTGTTGCATAATACTGATAGAAATCTTTTTTCTTCTGTGACAGATTTTTTGTATTTGCCCATGGCTCCGGAATCGCGATCATCACTGCCAGTGGCAGTTCCATTCCGCTCATTACCATAAATTCGATGGCATTATCAAGCATCGCGGAATCGGATCCGGATGTATTGATCGCCGGAAGAACTTTATGCAATTCTCCTTTCAGACACTCAGATTCCATATTTTCTTCTCTGGCACGCATCTTATCCGCATTACCACGAATTGTATTGATCTCTCCATTATGTACAATGAACCGGTTCGGATGTGCTCTCTCCCAGCTTGGATTTGTGTTTGTACTGAATCTGGAATGTACCAGTGCAATTGCAGATTCATAGTCTTTATCCTGCAGATCCGCAAAAAAAGAGCGAAGCTGTCCGACAAGGAACATACCTTTATACGCAATTGTCCTACTTGAAAGAGACGCTACATAAGTATCATCACTGCTCTGCTCAAAGACTCTTCTTACAACATACAAACGTCTGTCAAAATCAATTCCCTGCGCAATATGCTCCGGTCTTTCAATAAATCCCTGCATAATGCATGGCATACAAGCTGCTGCACGGCTTCCAAGTACTTCCTCTTTTACCGGTACCTGTCTCCATCCCAGGAAATTCATTCCTTCCTTTCTAACAATAACTTCAAAAATCTTCTTTGCCTGTTCTCTTTTTAGTTCATCCTGCGGGAAGAAAAACATTCCCACACCATAATCTCTCTCAGAACGTAAAAGGATGCCGAGAGGTTCACAGACTTTGGAGAAAAACTTATGTGAAATCTGTAATAGAATTCCAACTCCATCACCTGTTTTACCTTCGGCATCCTTGCCAGCTCTATGTTCTAAATTTTCTACAATCTTAAGTGCATCTGCTACCGTGTTATGGGATTTCCTGCCCTTGATATTAACGATTGCACCGATACCACAGTTATCATGTTCAAACTCTGTGCGATACAAACCAGTATGCAGATTCTGCTTCTGCTCATACATACCTTTTCTTTCCTTTCTTATTTTTGTCCTACTATACTACAATTTTTCCAGCTTGTAAACCTCTTTTTTTCTTGAATTGTCAGACATTCAGATAATTACTCGTATATATACAAAAAATCTGACTTCTCTACTCTTGAGAAGTCAGATTTTCCTGATGCAAAGTCTGTTCCGGTTTGTTCGGATGATCCGGCTTTTCATCGATCCGCTGCATCCATACATACATACTGGAACCGATCGTTCCACATAAAACAGTAATAATGCCGATCCGCATCGGATTTTTTGCCATCCACTCAAACCAGTTATAATGTGTTGCAAATACGGATATCAGATTTGCAACCATATGTGCAAATATCGGTGCTTTCACAGAACCGTATTTTTCATACATATAAGCATATACCACTCCAAGGAAAAGTGCATATATCATCTGAACCATATTGCCATGCAGCAGGCTGAAGATCACTGCTGAATACAATGCCGCAGATAAAAATCCGCTCCGCATACGCAGCCTCTGAAAAACGAGTCCACGAAATACCAGTTCCTCACAGATTGGAACTAATATGCCAAGTGATATGCCCTGTATCAAAAGCGGTGCGGAATAGAATCCCTGCATTACTGTCTGATACTCCTCGCTGACAGTTGTAATGTTGCCTATAATGAGCAGGTTGTTCACTCCTACACATAATGTTGCACTTAAGAGCGCTACTGCACTGTATTTCCACAGCGGCGCTTTCTTATTCGGTGTAAATCCGGTAAGTTTCTCCCTGATCCTGTCTTTATGGAACATGACAAGCAACACCGGAATTGTTACAAATGCCGCCACACCTTCCACATAGGAAGAAAGCCTTGCCGCTTCCCTTGTCACCGCTTTTAAAATCTGTACATAATCCTTCTGATATATGTTTGCAATCTGCTGTGCATAATCTGTCATCTGGGCCGACAGTCCATAATGTCTGATCATATATGCTGCCCCGATCGCTGCCGATGCCACACCGGATACAATCATACCGATCACTATTTTCACTACGATCGGTCCCCAGATATACCAGATCTGGTTCCCGTAACTGTTGCGATTCACCGGGGGTGTCTGTTGTCCGTTGTATTGATAATGATCCATAGTATTCCTCACTTTCTTCTGTCACTGTACTATTCTACTTCGAACACAACGAACATGCAATTAAAAAACTATTAAATATCTTTATATTTTATAATTCTCTTATAATCGTACTTTTACAACATCCACATCCAGATCCCACAGGAATTTGTCCAGATCCTTAAATGATAAAAATACTGTCGCTGTATTCTCCAGCGGATGGATTCCCATGCTTTTGCATTTACTGAGATCTTTATCAATGAAAAATTCTACTGCGTGATCGGTATCATTCATCAGTCCAAACGGTGTCACACTTCCCTGTTTTACTCCCAGATATTTTTCCAGACGTTCTTCGGATGCAAAACTTAAATTGCCTGCTCCGAGCTGTCTTCCAAGAGATTTTAAATCTACTTTCTTCTTCTCATCACAGGTAACAAGGAAATGTCTCTTTCCTTTAGAGTCTCTCAGAAAAAGATTCTTACATAAAGTTCCTTTTTCGGGAAGTCCTAGCCTATCCATATCTTCCATTGTATGCACCGATTCATGTTCCACAACTTCATATTTAATTTTCAATTTATCAAGCGCATCATATACGCGTTTTTTCTGGTCTTCCATATTAAAAGCCCCTTTCTTCTCTTTGCAATTTCAGACAGTCTGTCTGTATTTACAAATAAACTTTTTATTTATTATATGGTATTTATTTAACGAAGTAAAGTGAAAATTTCTTGCACTTCTCGCTTATACTCCTCTATTGTCTGTGTTTTCTTGATTTTTCTTATTTTTTCCAGATGATCTGGATAATACCGCATCAAGTAAGTCCAGATTTCTTTCATTTTAAATAATACATATATTTCTTTCGGACTTGCTTCTTCATAATGAATGCAGATATCTTCCAGAAATGCTGCCATACGCTCTTTTTCTATCGAAAAGCCACCATAGCTTTGTATTTTCTTTTCATTTTTTAATTTCTCTGCTTCCAGTTCCATCAAAAGTCCCGGATTAGCAATCATTCCTCGTCCGATCATCCAGCAGTCTGTCTGTGGATATCTCTTCTGCATCTCCTGGATATTTTTTACAGTATTCAGTTCTCCGTTATAGCAAAGACTGTGTCTGCTATGTCCTTCAGCATATGCATACCAGGAAAGTCTTACCTCATGCATATAGTAATCCTTCTGTACTCGCGGATGAATGATCAACTCTTCCAGCGGATACTGATTATATATAGAAAGAATCTGTTCAAATTCTTCCGGTTCATCTCTTCCAAGCCTCGTTTTCACAGAGATTTTCACATCTTTTTCATTCGAAAATACGGTATCCAGAAATCGATCCAGCTCTTCTGTCTTTGCAAGGAATCCGGAGCCACGGTATTTTGATGCAACCGTCCTTGACGGACAGCCAAAATTCAGATTGATCTCTTCGTATCCATATCGTTTCAGTTTTTCAATCGTCTGTACACAGTCATTTCCATTGTTGCTTAAAATCTGTGGAACAACAAAAAGTCCTGCATTATGCGCAGGCAGAATCTCTTCCTGTTCTTTCAAATTCAGCCCGCGCTTACTATGCGGTACGAAGAAAGGTGTATAATATTTATCCATTTTTCGAAAATACTTATGATACGCGTTCCTGAAAATATAGGTCGTGATCCCCTCCATCGGGGCAAGATAATACTTTGCCATCATGTTCTCCTTTTCATCTTTCAACATTCTAGCAAAGCTTTCTCACCACTGCAATGATTTTTATACACTAGCTGTCTTGAAATAATTTTCTGATTGATCTAAACTTCGATCTGTCCTGTTATTATCGTATGGCTCGGTGACTGGCTTGTTTAAATATTACGAACTAATCTCCCTGTTCTGTTTTTCTTTTCATTTTTTTCATTGTGTGCTATCATATATGACGGAAATATAACAAAATCTAAAGGAGTATATCAAATGGAGTTTTTAAAGAAAAATGTGAAAGGGATCTTATTATGCCTCTGCATCACTATTCCCTGCTGGATACTGGGACAACATTTTCCAATTATCGGCGGACCGGTATTCGGTATTCTTGCCGGCATGATCCTGACATTATTTATCAAAGACAAATCCGCTTTCCAAAGCGGGATTACTTTTGTATCAAAGAAAGTATTACAGTATGCTGTCATCCTTCTTGGGTTCGGGCTGAACCTGACTGTTATTCTGGAAACCGGGAAGCAATCACTTCCGATCATTGTAACCACAATCGCAACTTCTCTGATTCTTGCCTATGTGTTGCACAAAATCATGCATATTCCGGGCAACATCTCTACTCTGGTTGGCGTCGGCTCTTCCATCTGTGGTGGTTCTGCAATTGCAGCTACAGCACCGGTCATTGATGCAGATGATGACGAAGTCGCACAGGCAATCTCTGTAATCTTCTTTTTCAATATGATTGCAGCTTTACTGTTTCCAACGCTGGGCGGAATTCTTGGCTTTTCCACAACAAGCGGCGAATCATTTGGAATCTTTGCCGGAACGGCTGTCAACGACACCTCTTCTGTAACAGCAACGGCATCTACATGGGATTCTCTGTACCACCTGGGTTCTGCGACACTGGATAAAGCCGTTACCGTTAAATTGACACGTACACTTGCGATCATTCCGATCACTCTGGCACTTGCATTCATCCGCACACGAAGTCAGAAAGCTGAAGGCAAAAAAGTAGAGCTGAAAAAAATCTTTCCAATGTTCATTCTTTATTTTGTACTTGCTTCTGTCATTACAACAATTGCGACTTCCTGCGGTATCTCCGCAGATGTATTCACTCCACTGAAAACACTGAGTAAATTCTTTATCGTTCTAGCCATGAGCGCAGTCGGTCTGAATACAAATATTATCAAGCTCATCAAAACCGGTGGAAAACCACTTCTGCTCGGTTTCTGCTGCTGGGTTGGGATTGCTCTTGCAAGTCTTGGCATGCAGCATATACTTGGAATCTGGTAGGATATCTATGCTGTAATAACAAAGTTATTACAGCATAACGGCAGTTTATGGAATCAGATCTTTGAAAACATCTCAATTATATCTATCCACGAACTGCCGTTTTATTTTTTACTATTATTATAATTATCACAATCTCTGGCAGAAACTATCTCTGGCAGATTCCTTAAATATCAATTATTTTAACAGATCTGCATCGTCAAAGTAATTGATATGCATTGCATCTTTCACATCATGCAGTGTCTGGGCTGCTTTTGCTCGGGCAACTTCTGTTCCGGCTTTCAGAATGTCATAAACATCTGTCTTTCTGCTTTCCCAGTCTTTTCTTCTTGCACGGATCGGCTCCAGTTCTGCCTGCATAACATTATTCAGGAATTTCTTAACTTTCACATCACCAAGACCACCACGCTGATAATGTGCCTTTAATTCATCCAGATTTGCATAATCCGGTAAAAATTCTGCGAAATACTCATCCTTACAGAATGCATCCAGATAAATAAATACCGGATTGCCTTCTACCTGTCCCGGATCTTCCACACGCAGATGATTCGGATCTGTAAACATGGACATAACTTTCTTCTTAATGTCTTCCGGCTCATCAGACAGATAAATGCAGTTTCCAAGAGACTTGCTCATCTTCGCTTTACCATCAATACCCGGCAAACGAAGACATGCTTTATTAGACGGAAGAATGATCTCAGGCTCTGTAAGTGTCTCGCCATATACACTGTTGAACTTGTGTACGATTTCCTTGCACTGTTCTAACATCGGAAGCTGGTCTTCTCCAACCGGAACGGCTGTTGCACGGAAAGCGGTAATATCTGCCGCCTGGCTGATCGGATAGCAAAAAAATCCAACCGGAATACTTGCTTCAAAATTACGTTGCTGGATCTCAGCTTTTACTGTAGGGTTTCTCTGTACACGGGATACAGTGACAAGATTCATATAATAAAATGTAAATTCTGTCAGTTCCGGAACCATAGACTGGATGAAAATATTCGCTTTCTCCGGATCGATTCCGCAAGCAAGATAATCCAGTGCTACATTCATAATATTCTGACGTACCTTCTCCGGATGCTCTGCATTATCTGTCAGTGCCTGTGCATCCGCGATCATAATATAAATCTCGTCAAACTTACCGGAATTCTGCAGTTTTACACGCTCTTTCAGGGATCCTACATAATGTCCTACGTGAAGCCGACCGGTCGGACGGTCACCTGTTAAAATAATTTTGCTCATTCTTGTTCTCCTTACGCTATATCATTCACACATTTCCATACGGAAAGTGTATTTTTCTTAACCCTTTTATTATAAAGCGCGAACGACAGACCGTCAACAATACAGGCAACAAAAAAAAGAAAAAGGCACTTACGCAGCGCCTCTTCCTTTTTTTTCACAGGCTTCTTCAAAAGCCTTTAATTTTCTCTTTGCATCTTCGCTCAGATTTTTCGGTACCTGGATCTGAACAGTTATATATTGATCTCCCCGTATATTTTTATCTTTCATAGATACGATTCCTTTGCCACGAAGTCTGATCTTCGTTCCAGACTGTGTACCTGGTGCGATTTTACACATAACCTTACCGGTCAGCGTCTGCACGATTGTTTCTCCTCCCAGCACAGCTGTTGTAAATGGAATCTGAACAGTACTGTATACATCTTTTCCTTTACGTTCATATCCCGGTTTCATGCTGACAGTCACTTTCAAGAACAGATCACCGTCTTTTCCACCGCCATATCCCGGACTGCCTTTGCCACGGAGCCGGATGCTCTGTCCGGTATCAATTCCGGCAGGTATCTTCACTTTCAGAGACTTCCGTTCTCCGCTTCCATCTGTCACATGGATCAGTTTTTCACATCCGAAAGCCGCATCATCAAAGGAAACTGTAATATCCGCTTCCACATCTGCACCATCCTGTTGAAAACTCCTTCCATAACTTCTGTAGGAATCTCCGCCCTGGTGTCCTGTTTGTCTGCCGAAACCTCCAAATGAACTGTGTGTGCCGCCGAAACCATGAAACGCACCACCGAACATCTGCTTTAAGAAATCATCCATATCTCCATTTCCTTCGAAATGATATTCATGAAATGTACCATCCGGTCCTGCATAACGGTAAGTACCGCCACCAGACGCACTATCATTTCCATAAGCACCGCCGGCTCCCATAGATCCATCAAATGCTGCATGTCCATACTGGTCATACATTTTTCTTTTTTCTTTATCACTTAATATATTATATGCTTCGGTAGCTTCCTTAAATTTCTCCGCTGCCTGCTCATTTCCTGCATTCGTATCCGGGTGGTACTTTTTCGCCAGTTTACGGTAAGCTTTTTTTATTGTTCCGGTATCTGCGTTACGCGCAACTCCAAGAACATCGTAATAATCTCTTTTCGCCGCCATAAAATCCCTCCCGTTTTTCTTTATTGCTGTTATTTACACCCCACACAGAGTGTATTGTAATCTTGTTTTAACATTTTATGAAAACCATCTATATGAAGATTACCCCGCGGGATCATGCCCGCGAGGTAATACGAATTTTACATTGCAGATCTGTTGTTATCCCTCAATGCTGATATAATGTTTCTTCTCTTCTACCGGTTTTGCTTCCTCTTTTGGAACGCTGAAGGAAAGAATACCATTCTCATATTTCGGATGGATATCTTCTTCCGTTACATGTTTACCTACATAAAAGCTTCTGCTCATGCTTCCTGCATAACGTTCTTTTCTGATGTAAGTTCCATCCTTCTTCTCTTCATCCTTATCCAGTCCTTTAGCTGCACTGACTGTTAAAACTCCTTCTTTCAGTTCCATCTGGATCTCATCTTTCTTAAATCCAGGAAGATCAATATCTACTTCATAACCCTCTTTGGTATCTTTTACATCTGTCTTCATTAAGTTCTTTGCATGTTTACCATAAAGTTCTTTCTCTACATCCGGGAATTTCGGAAATGTAAAATCATTCATAAAATCATCAAATAAGTTTTCTCCAAAAATACTAGGCATCATCATAAGTCATATCTCCTTCCAATACTTTATAAATATTATTAAGCACATATGAAATATTCGTCTGGAATATCTGATGTGTTGTTATCTGGAACATCCAGGATTCCGAATCTCTAAGAAGTTCTTTCTTTTTATCCCTCTTCCTTTGTTCTAGTTGTACTATAGCACTTACTATTAGCACTGTCAAGAGGTGAGTGCTAATTATTTTGCAATTTTTTGAATTTTTTTCAGATGTAACTATCAAAGAAAAGTGTTATATTATAATTACTTAATATAAATTCCACTTTGATAATCCATAATGAGGAGGAAAATCTATGAAACAAGTTACATTAGGAAAAACAGGTATTACTGTTCCACAGAATGCGTTCGGCGCTTTACCAATCCAGCGCGTCTGTCAGGACTATGCTGTGAAATTGCTGCGCAGAGCCTATGAGGGTGGCATGCGTTTCTTCGACACGGCAAGAGCCTACAGCGACAGTGAGATCAAGGTTGGGGAAGCCTTTGATGGTATGCGAGACAAGGTATACATTGCCACTAAAACAGCCGCCAAGACACCGGACGATTTCTGGAAAGAGTTGGAAACTTCCTTAAAAAATCTCCGTACAGACTATATTGACATTTATCAGCTCCATTGTGTACCACAGTGTTACCGTCCAGGAGATGGCACTGGAATGTATGAATGCCTGCAAAAAGCAAAAGAAGAAGGTATGATCCGCCATATTGGAATTACTGCACATAAGCTGGGTGTAGCAGAAGAAATCGTCGAAAGCGGTCTGTACGAGACTTTGCAGTATCCGTTCAGTTATCTTTCTTCTAAAAGGGAAATCGCACTGGTGAACGCCTGTAAAGAAAAAAATATGGGATTTATCGCTATGAAGGGACTTGCCGGCGGTCTGATCAACCGCTCCGAAGTAGCCATGGCTTATATGACGCAATACGATAATGCGCTTCCAATCTGGGGAATCCAGAAAGAGAACGAACTGGAAGAATGGCTCAGCTACATGGAGCAGACGCCATCCATGACACCGGATCTGGCCGCTTACATTGAAAAAGAGCAGAAAGTTTTGACCGGAGAATTCTGCCGCGGCTGTGGATATTGTATGCCATGTCCTGCCGGTATCCAGATCAACAATTGCGCCAGAATGTCTTTGATGCTCCGCCGTGCGCCATCCGAAGCCTGGCTGACACCGGAAATGCAGGAAGAGATGCGCAAAATTGAAAACTGCCTGAACTGCGGACAGTGCAGGAAGAAATGTCCGTATGAATTAAACACACCGGAGCTTCTGAAAAAGAATTATGAAGATTACAAAAAAGTACTTGCCGGAGAAGTAAAAGTACGGTAACCAGCCTCTCCACGCACAAAATCATAACAGTCGGGTAGTGTAAATTATTCTGTGTAAACCTCTCAGATTGATGATAAAATCATAGGTT
>OLPE01000835.1_pt1 | contig 23249 bp, 11 predicted proteins | sample 1671901 | NCBI WGS metagenome assembly OLPE01 (sample SAMEA3136624, study PRJEB25190) | human gut metagenome | biome: human gut; feature: human-associated habitat; material: faeces | place: Austria | collected 2013 | reverse complement strand
ATCTGGTTAATAACGGAGAAAACAAATCGGATTTGTATGAAGTTTTGAAGGTACAAACCTTAATAATCCTCGATAGCTCAATGGTAGAGCACTCGGCTGTTAACCGAGTTGTTGTAGGTTCGAGCCCTACTCGGGGAGTTTTTTAGTATAATATATGGTGACATAGCCAAGTGGTAAGGCCCCGGTCTGCAACACCGTCATCGCCGGTTCAAATCCGGCTGTCACCTCTCTTAAAATGACTACATCAGTTTATGATGTGGTCTTTCTTTTATATAATTTGCAAATAAAATATATTGTGGATTTTATTTAATATACGTAATATGTGTTGCAAAGATTTCATTATTTTTAAATTTTCTACATTACTTTTCAGGATGCTACACTAAATTAATAAAGAGAAATATAAGTCTGATAAACAGAATTATATTTCTCTTTTTTAACAACTCTTATCCTTTTTTGAATAGTTGTAGTAGTATTATTATTCCTCTTCAGGATATTTCATACCCCATTCGGTTCTTATATCAGACATGATTTTCATAACATCATATGTATACTGACTGTGAATGAGGTTTTCTATTTCATCGGATGATGCAGAGTTTATGGCTTTTTCCATATCACATACTTCGTAATAAAGTGCATCTGATGTATCACCTGCATCAATTACTTCTTTATGACCATTCTCTGTGTATGTAATAGTTGCCTGCATTCCTCTTGGATACTCAAAGATTTCTACATATGCTTTGTCAAAAGATAGTGTAGCGCGTTTTGGCTGTTTGGAATGTAGAGATAATGTGACTGTTGCCATCTCGGCAGCATCATTCATAAGCAGAATGCCTGCCTGTTCATCAACACCGGTCGGAGCATATCTAACCTGTGACAATACATGCGACGGTGTTTCCTTGAAGAACCAGCGGATGAGAGAAAGTGAGTAAACACCAATATCAAGCAGTGCTCCTCCTGCAAGCTTACGGCTGAAAAACCTATTTGTCATATTGTAATCTTTGTAGCTTCCAAAATTGACCTGAATTAAATTGAGTCTGCCGAGTTGTCCACTTGCAATTATTTTATTTAACTTTTTATAAACAGGCATATGACATATAGTCATGGCTTCAGCAAGAATTACGTTATTTGCTTTGGCCAATGAGATTGCCTCATCGAGCTCTGTAATATTTAATGTGATAGATTTCTCACAGAGTACATGCTTTCCATTAGAAAGGGCTTTTCTTAAATAATTAATGTGAGTATTGTGTGGAGTGGAGATGTAAATGATATCCACATCAGGATCATAAAAGACGTCATCAATGTTGTCATATACCTTTGAAATGCCATATTTTTGTGCAAAAGCTTGAGCCTTTTCATGAGTCCTGTTGGCAACTGAATAAAGAGTACGCCCTTCCTTTGAGAGAGCCTGCGCGAGCTCATTAGCTATTACGCCGCAGCCGAGTGTGGCCCAATTAAGCTGTTTCATATGAATTCCTCCTTTTTTAATAAGGTACTGTAGCTGTGAAGATATATAAATTATTACAAATTCAGCTAAATTACAAAATATCAACTTAAATCATAAAATATAATTAAATCAAAAATATTCAAATCATAAAATATGCACCGAAATCACAATATATGTACCTTAATGAAGATATTCTAGCATGATGATTTATGAATTACAATATATTTAGAAATGAAACAGTCAAAATCAGTCAAAGATAGATTGATGCAATATCTAAATTAGTCAATTTGAACTATTAATATTAATTATAAATTAGTAATAGAAAAGATACTAAAAATAGTAATTAGACAAGTATTAATGATATATATAGTATATTCTACACAAAAATGAATACTGCATTTGCATATATTGCACAATTTTAAAACTTGCTTTATATATTTTTAACAATTTTTAGTGTGATTATTTGTGAATATAAATGACTGATTATGATTGACAATGACGGATTATGAAAATATAATTATACTACAAGTTAAATGAATGTTGAAATGTTTAATACAGTAATTTGAAAATGAGCATTAAATAAATGGCTTATAAAATAAGTCTTTTAATAGTTTGATAAACAGGGGGGATTAGATGCTGGCGGAAGATAGATGCAAAAAAATACTCGATATATTAGATTCGATGGGAAGTGTGACTGTTCAGCAGCTTATGGATGAGCTTGATACATCCGAGTCAACAATCAGGCGTGATCTGGTTGCAATGGACAAGAAGGGGTATCTCACCAAGGTACATGGTGGTGCGATTGCAAATAATACGAATATCCATACTCAGGATGAGAAGGTTATCAACAGGCTTAAGCAGAATCGCAGCGAAAAGGAACAGATTGCCAGATATGCGGCATCACTTATTGTGGATAATGATTTTGTTTATATAGATGCCGGTACTACAACGGCAGTCATGATTGATTATATTACTGCAAAGAATGTGGTTTTTGTTACAAACTCTCTGACTAATGCCAAGAGAATTTCCGATAGGGGATATACAGTATATATTCTGGGTGGCGAGTTCAAGTCTACTACTGAGGCTATTGTCGGAGATGAGGCCGTTGTGACGCTCGATAAATACAATTTTACGAAGGGCTTCTGGGGAACCAACGGAATTACTGTGAAGAATGGATTTACGACTCCGGAGATAAAGGAGGCCATGATTAAAAAGAAATCCATGGAGAATAGCAAGGAGAAATACATTCTTGCGGATGACAGTAAGTTTTCACAGGTATCAAGTATCAAGTTTGCTGATTTTAAAGATGCTGTAATTATTACAAATGCACTAAGTAATGACAACTATAAGAAATACAAAAATATTAAGGAGGTCTAACATGATTTATACAGTTACTTTTAATCCATCACTAGATTATATAGTTGATGTAACAGATTTTAAGACAGGAGTGGTCAATAGAACGACTGGAGAGAAGATTTTTGCAGGTGGTAAGGGCATCAATGTTTCCATGGTTCTTAAGAATCTTGGAATGAGCAATACTTCACTTGGTTTTACAGCGGGTTTTACAGGAAATGAAATTAAAAGACTTCTAGGAAAAAAAGGCGTTAATACTGATTTTATAGAGGTGGAGGATGGTATTTCACGTATTAACGTGAAGCTTCGCTCAAATGAGGAATCCGAGATTAATGGTCAGGGACCGGTAATCACTGAGGACAACATTAAAAAACTTTATGAGAAGCTTGACTGCTTAAAGGAGTCTGATGTGCTTGTGCTCGCAGGAAGTATTCCTGATGTGATGCCTTCATCAATGTATATGGATATCATGAAGCATCTTGAGGGCCGCGGAATAAATATCGTGGTTGATGCGACGAGAAATCTGCTCACAAATGTGCTTGCGTATAAGCCATTCCTTATCAAGCCAAACAATCATGAGCTCGGTGAGATATTCGGGGTTGAGATTACAGACAAGGACGATGTGATAAAGTATGCAAAGAAGCTTCAGGAGCAGGGCGCAAGAAACGTGCTTGTTTCTATGGCAGGTGACGGAGCAGTGCTTGTGACTGAGAACGGACAGGAGTTTAAGGCTAAGGCTCCTAAGGGAAAGCTCAAAAACTCTGTTGGTGCAGGTGATTCGATGGTAGCCGGATTTGTTTACGGATACCTTAAATCAAATGATTATAAGCAGGCATTTATTTATGGTGTATGTACAGGAAGTGCAAGCGCATTTTCTGAGGAGCTTGCTACAAAGCCTGAGGTTGAGGCACTTATAGAAAAATGGGAGAATGCTTCCAATTAAACAAACGGTATCAAAAGGTTGATATAAATAATTAATATATTATATTAGGAGGAATGATATATGACAATCAGGGATTTATTGGCAGCTGAGAGTATCAATTTAAATGGTACGCCTGCCGGAAAAACCGAAGCATTGAATCAGTGTATTGATTTGATGGCAAAAAGTGGCAAAATTGCCGATGTTGAAACGTATCGCAAGGGCGTTTTTGCAAGAGAGGAGGAAGGCACAACAGGAATTGGAATGGGTATAGCAATTCCTCATTGTAAGTCTGATGCCGTTACTAAAGCAGGTCTTGCAGCAATGGTTGTAAAGGATGGGGTTGACTTTGAATCACTCGACGGTACACCTGCAAAGATTATTTTCCTTATCGCTGCACCAAACACAGAGGACAATGTGCATCTTCAGGTGCTTAGCAAGCTCTCTGTTATGCTGATGGACGAGCAGTTTACAAATTCTCTTATCAATGCCGGTTCAGTTGATGAGTTTTTAAATATCATCGATAGCGCTGAAAAAGCAAAGGATGAGAAAGAGGCTGCCAAAGAGGCAAAGGCGAAAGAGTCTGTTGAGGTGAAGAAGGACGATGTATTTATCGTTGCAGTTACAGCCTGTCCTACAGGAATTGCCCATACTTATATGGCTGCTGAGGCTATCGAGAAAAAAGCCAAGGAGCTTGGATATCAGGTAAAGGTTGAGACAAGAGGCTCAGGCGGAGCCAAAAATGTGCTCACAGATGATGAAATCGCAAAGGCTGCAGGTGTTATAGTTGCCTGTGATACAAATGTACCTACAGACCGCTTTGACGGAAAGAAGGTTATTGAGTGTCAGGTTTCTGACGGAATCAATAAGGCAGAAGAGCTCATAAAGAGAATTGCTGCCGGTGATGCTCCTGTATTTAAGGCATCAGGTAAAAAAGAGGCTTCACATTCATCAGTTGGTGGAAAAGAGAGCATTGGACATCAGATTTACAAGCATCTGATGAATGGTGTTTCACATATGCTTCCATTCGTAGTTGGTGGTGGTATTCTTATCGCAATCGCATTCCTTATCGATGGATTCAGTGTTGACCTTAATTCACTGCCGGCTGACCAGAGAGCAAATTTCGGTACTATTACACAGGCCGCAGCAATGTTTAAGGGAATCGGTGGAACAGCATTTGGATTTATGCTTCCAATTCTTGCAGGCTTTATCGCTATGAGTATTGCTGACCGTCCGGGTCTTGCAGTTGGTTTTGTAGGCGGTTCAATCGCAGCAAACGGTACATCAGGCTTCCTTGGAGCACTTGTAGCAGGTTTCGTTGCAGGATATATTGTGCTTCTCTTAAAGAAGGTATTTTCTAAACTTCCGGAGAGTCTTGATGGTATGAAGCCGGTTCTGCTTTATCCGCTGCTTGGTATATTCCTGGTAGGCGTTATAATGCAGTTTGTAGTTGAGCCTCCAATCGGAGCTTTAAATACAGCTATCAACAATGGTCTTAATGGACTTAACGGTGCAAGCGCAGTAGTGCTCGGAGTACTTCTCGGAGGAATGATGTCAGTAGATATGGGTGGCCCTGTAAACAAAGCCGCTTATGTATTTGGTACAGCTTCAATCGCTGCCGGAAACTACAATATCATGGCAGCAGTTATGATTGGCGGTATGGTTCCACCAATCGCAATCGCTCTTGCAACAATCTTCTTCAAGAACAAGTTCACAGCAGAGGAGAGAAAGGCAGGACCTACAAACTTTATCATGGGATTATCATTTATCACAGAGGGTGCAATCCCATTCGCAGCATCTGATCCGCTTCATGTCCTTCCGGCATGTGTAGTCGGTTCAGCAGTGGCAGGTGGACTTTCAATGGCATTTGGATGTACACTCATGGCACCTCACGGAGGAATCTTCGTAGTTCCTACAATCGGAAATCCGTTAATGTATCTTGTTGCATTAGTAATCGGATCTTTCATTGCATGTGGATTACTCGGATTACTCAAAAAGAAAGTAAGTGAATAAGCAATCCTCAATTATCATTTAATCCAACCTATAAACTAATCAACAAAGGCACTGCTTCGGCGGTGCCTTTGTTGTTATGTTGTGTATTAAAAATTAAAAGTATAAACATTCTCTGAAATAACAGCCTCATGCCTTGACGAGTGAATTTTCCAAGCTTAAAGTAGTATTAGGATGAAATAGTAAGTCAAAAAAATCAATTATTTATGAGACTTAAATAAAAAAACAGTGAGGCATAAAATGGGCAAGGTTATAGGTATAGATTTAGGAACAACAAACAGCTGTGTGGCAGTATTGGAGAACAATCAGCCGGTAGTCATAACTAACAGCGAGGGTCAGAGAACAACTCCGTCTGTAGTGGCTTTTACAAAGAATGGAGAGCGACTGGTTGGCGAGGCTGCAAAGAGGCAGGCAGCAGTCAATGTGGACAGGACATTTTTCTCAATAAAGAGACAGATGGGAAGCGATTTCAGGGCAAAAGTGGACGGAAAGCTGTATTCAGCTCCTGAGATTTCTTCTATGATTCTCAGAAAGCTGAAAAAGGATGCAGAGGACTATATTGGTGAGGCAGTGACAGACGCTGTAATCACAGTTCCTGCATATTTTTCGGATGCGCAGAGGCAGGCAACTAAGGATGCAGGAAGGATTGCGGGGCTTAATGTGCTTCGAATCATAAATGAGCCAACCTCTGCGGCACTCGCATACGGACTGGACCACGGACAGCAGCAGAAAATTCTTGTCTATGACCTCGGAGGAGGAACCTTCGATGTGTCTGTTATCGAAATAGGGGACAATCTGATAGAGGTGCTTGCCACAGCCGGTGATAATCATCTGGGTGGAGATGATTTTGATGAGAGAATCACGAATTATCTTGTTACAGAGTTTTACAGACAGCAGAATGTGGATCTGAGAAAGGATAATACTGCTATGCAGCGTGTCAGGGAGGAGGCTGAGAAGGCAAAAAAGGTGCTTTCATCTTCATCCTCAACCACTATCAACCTGCCATTTATCACCACTGTAAAGGGACAGCCGGTCCACATGGAGATGAACCTCACAAGGGCTGAATTTAATGAGATAACAAAGGATCTGGTGGAGAGAACTGCTATTCCTGTCAATCAGGCACTTTCAGATGCGGGGATTTGTGCAGCAGAGCTTGGAATGGTGCTGTTGGTAGGAGGCTCGACACGTGTGCCGGCTGTTGTTGAGGAGGTAAGAAGAATTACAGGAAAAGAGCCTTCACACAACCTGAATCCTGACGAGTGCGTGGCACTCGGTGCAGCAGTACAGGGTGGCAAGCTCGGTGGAGCAATTGTCGCAGGCAGCAGTGCGGCAGAGATTATACTGATGGATGTCACACCGCTTTCACTCGGAATTGAGACAGTTGGTGGTGTCTCAACCAAAATTATTGACAGAAATACGACTATTCCTACGAGATACAGCCAGATTTTTACAACTGCAGGAAGCTTCCAGACCTCTGTGGATATAAAGGTACTGCAGGGTGAGAGGCAGTTTGCAAGGGACAATAAGCTGATTGGAAACTTCAGGCTAAAGGGCATCAAGCCGGCTCCGGCAGGTGTGCCGCAGATAGAGGTGACGTTTGATATAGATGCAAACGGCATTGTGCAGGTTTCTGCAAAGGACCTGGGCACAGGAAAGCATCAGGAGATTACGATTACCGCAAGCTCAAATTTGTCTGATTCTGAGATTGAGCAGGCAATCCGCGAGGCACAGGAGTATGAGGCAACAGACGGACAGAGAAAGGCTTATATTGATGCAAGAAGTGAGGCTGATACGCTTGTGCGACAGGTGGAAAATGTCATGGCTGACAAGGAAAAAAGAAATGCTATGGACAGCGCACAGAAAAAGAGTGTGAAATCGTCACTTTCATATGTGAAGAAGCTTATTTCAAGGACAAAGCCCGGAAATGTGAGCGAAGAGCAGGCTGCCGAGATAAAGCATGCGGCAGATGAACTGAGAAATGCGGCAGCGGGATTGATTTAATTATAGTAACTACTATTATTCATTTGGCTATTTACGAGAAGCGGATTTTCATATAAAATATGGGTAAGTGGTGAGTATTCATAACCACCCTGAATAGTTATAATGTTAATTTAAATCCGAGGAAATAGAAAATGAATGCGAACGATAAAACAGAAAAGGTACTAAGAGAAATTCATATCATGCTCTCAAAGGCGGAGCCGTATAAGCCGGAGCCGAGCAGGGTGATCATAAACAAGCAGCAAATGATAGATTTACTTGCTGAGCTGAATAAGTGTATATATGCAATACAGGATGAGTATGAGCTTACTGAACAGAGTCGCAATCACGCAGAGAGAGAGTTCAGAAAGAAGGGGGATCAGATAGTCTGGGATGCAAGCAGAAAGGCTGAGGATGTGTATGCAGCATCGGTTATCTATACGGATGAGGCGCTTTCAAGAGTGCGTGATATCATCAATGATACCAACGAGTCACTTGAAAAGCTGTGCAAGAATATGAAGGATAAGATTGCAGAGCAGGAGAAGATAGTTAAAACTAACCAGTATGAGCTCAAGGGACAGCTTCAGGATTTGTCCGATACGGAGAAGTATCTTAAGATTATCGATGACAGAAATAAGGAGATAGAACGTCAGAAAAATGCAGGTAAACCTGTAGAGGAGCGTACTATTGACAATGAAGAGAAGTCCATCTATGCAAACAGACAGACTGAAATCAAGGTAAATATGGATTATATCAGAAAACTGGGACTTGCTGAGGGCGAGGACCTGGGAGATGGTGTAGTGGGTGAAGTGAAGCTTGCAGACGATACACCTGATGCCGGATTAAATCATAGCAATGATAAGGATGAAGCCAAGGATGCCGGCAATCCACCTGTTATCAACACAATGGAAGGGAAGGAGCTCACAGCCGGCATCCACAGAATGTGGCAGAGCATCACCGGAAATAAAGGGAAATGAAACACGCCTATGTAATATAAAGCAGCAGTTCAAAACAGAACGGCTGCTTTTTGGCTTATATTTAAAAGTGGGTAATATTAAGCAGATTTTAAGAAAAACAAAGTGGATAATCTGATAAAATATAGCTGACTAACGGCAGGAGAAGGTTTCTAATCAAAATTCATAGAAGGAGGATAATATGACAATATTAGTTTGTGATGACGACAAGGAAATAGTTGAGGCAATTGAGATTTACCTGATGCAGGAGGGCTACGACGTGGAGAAGGCTTACGACGGCATACAGGCGGTTGAAATTATGAAGAATAAAAAAATAGACCTCATGATAATAGATGTCATGATGCCAAAGCTCGACGGAATAAGAGCTACTCTGCAGATACGAAAGGAAAGCAGGGTGCCGATAATCATTCTATCGGCAAAGACAGAGGATGCTGACAAGATTTTAGGCCTCAATGTGGGAGCTGATGATTATGTCACAAAGCCTTTTAATCCGCTTGAGCTTGTGGCAAGGGTAAAGTCACAGCTTCGCAGATATACCACTCTGTCAAGCAATGATGCAGCCGGAGACAAGGTTTATGAGGCCGGAGGTCTTTTGGTAAATGATGATTTAAAAAAGGTGACTGTGGATGGTGAGGAGGTAAAGCTCACACCGATTGAGTACAATATCCTGCTTTTACTCCTTAAAAATAAGGGAAAGGTCTACTCAATAAACGAAATATATGAGAGTATATGGAACGAGGAGGCGATAGGCGCCGACAATACAGTTGCTGTGCACATCAGACATATCAGGGAAAAAATAGAGATAAATCCTAAAGAGCCGCGATATCTGAAGGTGGTCTGGGGAGTAGGCTATAAGATAGAGGACAACAAATGAAGCAGTATACGATAGGAAAAAAAGCAGCGGTCATAGTTTTACATCAGCTATGCATGATACTTATGGTGACAGGAGTGTTTGCCACAGGCTATGCATTCAGGCACGATGCGCATGGAAATATTGATATATATACACTAATATCGCTTGCGGGCCTGGTAGGCAGCTTTGTGAGCCTGGCATATATGGCAAACGTGGCCGGCAGAAAATCAGAGGATGATTACACAATATACTATTTACCGATTGACAAGGTATACTCTGATGTGATGCTAGTGATATTTACACTGCTCATGGTATTTATGGGAAAAGTGATTTCAGGCGTAAAAAACCAGCATTTTGACTATGCATCACTCATTATGACGGCCGGCACATTTACTTTTTTGTTTGATCTGGCTTTTATTATTTTATACCAGAGCATTGTAAGGAAGATAAAAGGCAATATACTTTACACACACAGCCTGATGTACAAGGGCTATGAGCTTTTGAAAAGAGTTATTGAGAAAAAGGATATCCACACACAAAAAAACAAAGAGATAATGCGCATACAGGAGGCACTTGAAGCTATCTCGGAAGGAGCGCTTGACACTACACTCAATGTCAATGAGTTTCATGGGCAGCAGAAAAAGGTGGCGGAGGCTGTCAACCATATACGCCAGGGTCTTATGAGCTCGGTGAATGAGAGTCTTAAGAATGAAAAATTAAAGGCAGACCTAATAACAAACGTATCACATGATATAAAGACACCTCTGACTTCAATAGTCAACTATGTTGACCTGCTTAAGAGGGAAAATCTGGAAAATGAAAATGCCAAATACTATATACATGTGCTGGAGGAAAAGTCACAGCGCTTAAAGCAGCTTACAGAGGATTTGGTAGAGACATCAAAGATTACCTCGGGAAATGTGAAGCTCAATATGCAAAAGCTTGATCTGGTTGAGCTTTTATACCAGACCGGAGGTGAATTCAATGAGCGCTTTGAGTCGAGAAATCTGACAATAGTTACAAAAATTCCATCAGAACAGATATTTATCTATGCGGATGGGCGTCAGCTTTACCGCTCTATTGAAAATCTGTATACTAATGCCGCAAAATATGCACTGGAAAATACCAGAGTGTATGTAGAACTTGAAAAGGCAGATAAAAAGGCAGTTTTTACAATAAAGAATGTGTCTAAGAACGAGCTTGACATAGTAAGCAACGGAAATGTAGACCTGACAGAGCGTTTTGTGAGGGGAGAGAGGTCGAGAACCACTGAAGGAAGTGGACTTGGACTTTCGATTGCAAAGAATCTGACCCATTTGATGGGAGGAAAATTCGAAATTAAGGTAGATGGTGATTTATTTATTGCCACAATTACCTATAATATTATATAATAGTAAATAAAAGAATTTTGAAATACACATACGGAGGTAGAATAAGTGAAATTATATGAAAATGGTGCTTACCTTTTAAACGGTAAGGAAGTAATAATTGATGGACCAGAGGCTCAGGCAGCTGTCAAAAGCAAGACCGGCATGGACATCGATAAACAGACAGCTAAGCAGGAGACAATTGCTTACGGTATTTTAAAGGAGCACAATACATCCGGCAATATGGACAAGCTTCAGATTAAGTTTGATAAGCTTACATCGCATGATATCACATTTGTAGGTATCATCCAGACAGCACGAGCTTCAGGACTTGAGAAATTCCCTATCCCGTATGTACTTACAAACTGTCACAACAGCCTTTGTGCAGTTGGTGGAACAATCAATGAGGATGACCACATGTTTGGTCTCACATGTGCAAAGAAGTACGGCGGAATCTATGTACCACCTCATCAGGCAGTTATCCATCAGTTTGCACGAGAGATGCTTGCCGGCGGCGGAAAAATGATACTTGGTTCTGATTCACATACACGTTATGGTGCACTTGGTACTATGGCAGTCGGCGAGGGTGGACCTGAGCTTGTTAAGCAGCTTCTTGAACAGACATATGATATTGATATGCCTGAGGTAGTAGGCATTTACCTGACAGGAGAGCCAATCAAGGGCGTTGGACCACAGGATGTCGCACTTGCAATTATCGGAGAGGTATTCGGAAACGGCTTCGTAAAGAACAAAGTTATGGAGTTTGTAGGACCGGGTGTGTCTAATCTGAGCGTTGACTTCCGTATAGGTGTCGATGTTATGACAACAGAGACTACATGTCTTTCTTCTATCTGGAGAACAGATGACCAGGTTAAGGAATTCTTTGAGATTCACGGTAGGGCTGAGGACCACAAGGAGCTTAATCCGGGTGAGGTGGCTTACTACGACAGATTTATTGAGATTGATTTAAGCCAGATCCGCCCAATGATAGCTATGCCATTCCACCCAAGCAATACCTATACTATCGATGAGCTCAATGCAAACCTCATGGATATTCTCGATGACTGTGAGAAGAGAGCTGAGGTAAGCTTTGACGGCAAGGTGAAGCTTGATTTAAAGAGTAAGGTAAGAGACGGAAAACTGTATGTAGACCAGGGAATCATCGCAGGCTGTGCAGGCGGTGGATTTGAGAATATCTGCGATGCGGCTGACATATTAAACGGACATTCAATCGGAGCAGACGAGTTTACACTGAGTGTTTACCCGGCATCTACTCCAATATACATGGAGCTTGTGAAAAACGGAGCTGTAGCAAAGCTTCTTGAGACAGGTGCAATCGTAAAGACTGCTTTCTGCGGACCTTGCTTTGGTGCAGGAGATACACCTGCCAACAACGCATTCTCTATCCGTCATTCAACAAGAAACTTCCCTAACAGAGAGGGTTCTAAGGTACAGAACGGACAGATCAGCTCAGTGGCACTCATGGATGCACGTTCAATCGCTGCAACAGCAGCAAACAAGGGCTTCCTTACATCAGCAGCGGATATTGATGTCAACTTTACAAAGCCAAAATATTTCTTTGACAAGACTATATATGAGAACCGTGTATTTGACAGCCATGGAGTGGCAGATCCTTCAGTTGAAATCCAGTTCGGACCAAACATCAAGGACTGGCCGGCAATGAGCGCGCTTCCTGAGAATATGCTCCTTAAGGTGGTTTCAGAGATTCATGATCCTGTTACTACAACAGATGAGCTCATTCCTTCAGGAGAGACATCTTCATATCGTTCAAACCCTCTTGGACTTGCAGAGTTCGCACTTTCAAGAAAGGATCCTGAGTATGTAGGCAGAGCAAAGGAAATCCAGAAGGCCCAGAAGGCTATAGAGAGTGGTGAGTGCGCAGGAAAGGCTGTTCCTGAGGTTGCTGAAATCATGGGAGTAGTAAAGAAAAAATTCCCTGAGGCAAGCCATGAGAATATGGGCTTCGGAAGCACAATTTTTGCTGTTAAGCCGGGTGACGGCTCAGCAAGAGAGCAGGCTGCCAGCTGCCAGAAGGTACTCGGAGGCTGGGCAAATATCGCAAACGAGTATGCCACAAAGAGATACCGTTCAAACCTTATCAACTGGGGAATGCTTCCATTCATCATCGATGAGGGAGAGCTTCCGTTCCACAACCTCGACTATATCTTCCTTCCGGGAATCAAGAAGGAAATCGAGGATGCAAAGACGGAGTTTGAGGCATATGTTGTCAAGGATGGTGAATTAAAGCCATTTACACTGAAGATGGGTGAGCTCACAGATGATGAAAGAGAGATAATATTAAAGGGATGTCTCATCAACTATAATCGTAAATAAGGAGAGTTTAATCCGATGGAAGAAACCGGAAAAGCTGGTAAAAAATCAAACATTGAGATAAATGCAGATAAGGGTGCGAAGCAGAATTCGCACCCGGGGCGTGAGGAATGGCCACATCTGATCAGAATAGGTGTCATGGTATTTGTCACGTTTGCAGTCAGTATACTGTTTTTCTTTGCACTGTACAGATTTGAGGGCTTTGCAGGCATATGGAGCAAGCTGCTTGCGGCAGCAATGCCTATTATAATGGGACTTGTGCTTGCATACCTGATGAATCCTGTCATGCTGTGGCTGGAAAGATGCTTTAAAAAGCTTCTTTCCAAAAAGATGAAAAGCGAAAGCAAGCTGCGAAAGGTTTCAAGAGCTCTTGCAATCACAGGCTCGGTTATTATTCTTGTAGCAATTATTTCGCTCCTCATTGCGGCTATTGTGCCTTCTGTCATAGCAAGTATATCGGGACTTATGAAGACACTGCCAAATGATGTTGCGGCATTCATTAACATGATAAAGAACGGCAATTTCGGGGACAGCAAAATTGCTGAGCTCGCGAGCACAGGTTTACAGAATGCAACCGACTACATTGAGGATTATGCCACAGAAAAGCTGATTCCTGAGGCACAGAAGTATGTTGCACAGATTACAACCGGTGTGATTTCGGTAGTCAGAGGCTTATTTAATTTTATTATCGGAATAATCGTGATGGTCTATGTGATGAGTATTCAGGAGACTCTCGCAGGACAGAGCAAAAAGATAATATATGCTGTCTGCAAGCCAAAGACAGGCAATATCATCATTGAGACGATCAGAAAGACAAATGAGATTTTTGGAGGCTTCATAAGCGGTAAGATTATAGATTCACTGATTATAGGTGTGATTGCATATTTCGGATGTCTGATTTTAAGGATTCCATCATCGGTGCTCGTTGCAGTGATTATCGGCGTCACAAATGTGATTCCGGTATTCGGACCGTTTATCGGTGCAATTCCATCGTTACTCATAGTAGTAATTCAGAGTCCGTGGCATGCGCTTTATCTTCTGATATTTATTGTCGTGCTGCAGCAGGTGGATGGCAATATAATAGGGCCTAAGATACTTGGCTCATCTACCGGTCTTTCGACCTTCTGGGTTATGTTTGCCATACTAATCGGCGGAGGAATGTTTGGTTTTCTTGGAATGTTACTTGGTGTTCCAACCTTTGCTGTGATATACTATATTGTGAAAAGAGTTGTTAATTATGCTCTCAGGAAAAAGAAGCTTCCTGAGGATACAAGGGATTATACAAAGACAACAGGCGTAGATACCAAAAATAATAAGCTTAAATACGAGTAGGTGAAATAAGTGGATAAATACGAATACAATCTCAAGCTGGATCAGATAAAAGCCCTAAGCGCCGAGGAGGGCTATATGAGCGCAGCAGAGATTGCGGATAGCATAAATTGGAACAAAATTAAAAATGTAAATACACTCGTTAAAATCGGCGAAATCTACGAGAAGGCCGAAAGATACCAGGATGCAAGGGACATACTTTTAATGGCCTATGACCGTTCACCAATCGGCAGGATGATTATATACAGACTGGCTGAGGTCGCCATCAAGATGGGTGATTATGATGCTGCTACAGAGTATTATGATGAGTTTGTTGAGATAGCGCCTCATGATGATATGAAGTATGTATTAAGATATGCCATCAAAAAAGGGCAGGGGGCTTCATTTGATGAGCTTATCACTATTCTTGAAGAGTACAAGGATGAAGAATACACTGAGGAGTGGGCATACGAGCTTGCATATCTATACCACAAGGCCGGAAAAGCCGATAAGTGTATAGATGCCTGCGATGAGCTCATTCTGTGGTTCGGAGACGGACCATATGTGGAGCGTGCGCTGGAGCTTAAGATGCTTTATCAGCCACTTACCAAGGCTCAGGAGGAAAAGTACAGACGATTCAAGGCAGAGAAGGAAAAGCCGGCTAAGATAAAGGATGAGGCTGAGGTCACAGAGATAGGTGCCATGGAGATGGTAAAGGGCGGAGAGATAGTGCATGATGACGTAACTATTCCGCAGATTACTGTAAATCAGGAGAAGTTCAATACTGTAAATTTACAGCAGGAGATTGCCAAGGGTATGCAGCAGATCATGGAGGCCAAGGGCAAGAATGAAGTTGCTGATACGATGGATACCATCAAAAAGATAGTTGAGGATATTCCTTATCTCAAGCTCGAAAAGGAGCAGGAAGAGTATGTACAGCAGCCGGAAGAGACAGAGCATATCGCTACAGATGAAGAGATAGATGGTTCACTTAAGTTGAATTTCAAGGAGCTTTTGGGTGAAGACGCTGACGGACAGATGTCTATGGTCATGAGTGAAAAGACTCAGCTTGAGCATCAGATTACAGGACAGATGTCTATACAGGATGTGCTTGAAGAATGGGAAAAGACCAGACATGCGGCTGAAATTGCACTTAAAGAGGCTGAGCAGCAGAAACTTGAGTCAGCTAAGGCAAGAGCACTTCAGGAGGCAGGAGACATCATGGAGAGACTAAATGATGTCATTCCAAAGCTGGATGCAGGTGTCACTCCGAAGGAACTTCTTGAGGAGGAGTATTTGAAGGTCCCGGTTGATATTATAGAGCAGAAAGCTGCCGTGAAGGAGCCTGAAGAAGAGCAGAAACCGGATATGCAGGAGCTTTATGCAGAGGAGACCGTGGATGAAGTACAGGAGCCGCAGGAAGAACCGGAGGATACTATAGACGAAGCACCGGAGTCACAGGAAGAACCGGAAGAAGCTATAGACGAAGTGCAGGAGTCACAGGAAGAACCGGAAGAGGCTATAGACGAAGTGCAGGAGTCACAGGAAGAACCGGAAGAGGCTGCATATGAAGCCAAGGAACCAGTTGGAGAGCCGGAGGATATAATTGTGGCAGAGGAGTCTGAGAAAGACGAGATATTCACGCAGCCGACTACCATGATGCCTGAAATAACAGATGATATGTTAAATATCGATGATGATACATCAGATGATGAGACTTCACAGGAGAAAGAAAACGTTTCTGAGAAAAGAGATTTTGATCATGTGACATCATTTATCGAGCAAGAAATAGCCAAGATGACAGCAAAGAATCCGGGACTGGAGAAGAAGCTGGATATGGCTAAGACAAGAAAAATGCCGGATATTTCATTGCCGGAGGATTTAGACAGCGAAGAAGATGACTCGAAATTGAAAGAAACAAAACATATAAAAGAGCTTACAAGCGAACAGAAAGCTATATTTTCATATTTCATACCGGTAAAGGGTATGGAGGATCAGATTTGCAAGGCATATAATGCAGTACTTGATCATTTCAACAGGAAAGAAAACGCATCCACAGGCAACCTCATTATACAGGGAGAGCAGGGTTGCGGAAAAACAATGCTTGCTACAAGCTTTATAAAGGTATTACAAAAAGATGGTGAACAGCTTACAGGAAAGATGGGCAAGATTGATGCTGCCGTACTCAATAAAAAGGATGTGCAGCAGGTAGTCAGAAAGATAACAGGAGGCTGTCTCATCATAGAAAGAGCCGGAGATATCGACCGCAGCATAGCTGCCAAGCTATCATTTTTGATGGAGCATGATATTACAGGAACACTCTATATACTTGAGGATACATCAAAGGGTATAAAGAAGGCTCTCTCAATGGATGAGGGCTTTGCATCCAAGTTCACGGAAAAGATATCGGTTCCTATTTTTACAAATGATGAACTCGTATTGTTTGCCAAATCGTACTCTGCAGAGCTTGGGTACAAGATAGATGAGATGGCTATTCTGGCATTGCATAACAGAATCAGCAATATTGAGAGGATAGACCAGGCTACCACTCTGACAGAGGTCAAGGATATAATTGACGAGGCCATAGACAGGGAGGCTCACAGCGGACTGAAGAAGGCTATAAGTATTCTGACAGCCAAGCGATATACAGATGATGACCGAATTGTACTCAAAGAGGATCATTTCAGGGAAAAATAAATACTTATGGGGGTATATATATGTGTAATTTTACAGCAATGGATTGTTACCTGTTTGGTCAGGCAACACACTATGACATCTACAAGAAGATGGGTGCTCACTTAGCTGAGCGCAAAGGAAAAAAAGGAGTGTGCTTTGACGTCTGGGCGCCACATGCGAGGGAAGTATACGTGTTTGGTGAGTTTAACGACTGGAATGAGACCAGTCATGAGATGAAGCGTGTAGAGCCGGAAACCATGGGAGTGTATGAGCTTTTTGTACCGGGAGCGCAAAAGGGTCAGATGTATAAGTTTATTATAGTCACTGAACAGGGTGATAAGCTGTACAAGGCGGATCCATACGCAAACTACGCAGAGCTTCGTCCAGGAACAGCGTCAATCATCACAGATATCGAGCACTTCACATGGACTGACAAAGAGTGGATGGATAAGAGAGCAGCAAAGTCAGATGCTGATGTATATTCTTCACCTATGGCTATATATGAGTGCCATCCGGGCTCATGGATGAGACATCCGGGCAGGGATGATGAGGGCTTTTATACATACAGGGAGCTTGCAAAATCACTCGTATCCTATGTGAAAACTATGGGATATACACATATTGAGCTTATGGGTATTTCAGAGTATCCGTTTGATGGCTCATGGGGATATCAGGTGACAGGCTACTATGCACCTACATCGAGGTATGGAAAGCCTGAGGATTTTGCATACTTTGTTGATCAGTGCCATAAAAATAATATCGGAGTAATCCTCGACTGGGTACCTGCACATTTCCCAAAGGATGCGCATGGACTTGCCAATTTCGATGGAACAGCCACATATGAGTATGCAGACCCAAGAAAGGGAGAGCATCCCGACTGGGGCACAAAGATATTTGACTACGGTAAGAATGAAGTAAAGAACTTCCTTATCGGAAGTGCACTTATGTGGATAGAAAATTACCACGTAGACGGACTCCGTGTGGATGCAGTTGCGTCAATGCTTTATCTTGACTATGGAAAGAACGACGGACAGTGGGTGCCAAACAAGTTTGGAGGAAATAAGAACCTCGAGGCAGTAGAGTTTTTCAAGCATATCAATACACTCATACTTGGAAGAAATCACGGAACTGTAATGATAGCCGAAGAGTCTACCGCATGGCCAAAGGTAACAGGCAAGGTAGAGGAAGACGGACTGAACTTCAGCTACAAATGGAACATGGGATGGATGCATGACTTCCTTGATTATATGAAGCTGGATCCATATTTCCGTAAAAATAACCACAACAAGATGACATTTGCGATGAGCTATAATGAGAGTGAGAAATATATTCTGGTACTGTCACATGATGAGGTGGTACATCTGAAGTGTTCTATGCTCAACAAAATGCCGGGCTTAGAAGGGGATAAATTCAAGAACCTCATGGCAGGATATGCATTTATGATGGGACACTGTGGAAAGAAGCTTCTTTTCATGGGACAGGAGTTTGCACAGAAGCAGGAGTGGAGTGAGGAAAGAGAACTCGACTGGTATCTGCTTGAGAATCCGGAGCATAAAAAGATCCAGAACTGGGTAAAGGAGCTGCTTCACCTCTATAGGAGAAACCGCTGTCTGTATGAGCTGGATTCAAGCTGGGAAGGCTTTGAATGGATAAATGCAAACGATGCAGACAGAAGCATCTTCAGCTTTATCAGAAAGAGTAAGGATGGCAAGAATAATATGCTCTTTGTCATCAATTTCACACCGGTAGAGAGACCTGATTACAGAGTAGGAGTGCCAAAGCACAAGACATATCAGCTCGTTTTAGATAGTGAGGATCCTAAGTTTACCGGCAAAACGGTACAAGCGCCTGTAAAGAAGGCTGCAAAGGGCAGAGGCAAGGCAGCAAAACAGTCATATAAGAAGCTGGACTATAAGGCAGTCAAATCAGAGTGTGACGGCAGACCATTTTCATTTGCTTATCCACTTGCGCCTTACGGAGTTGCTGTATTTAAATACTAATATACCGGTAAACAGCAGGGTAAAGGACCGCGCCAATTTAAGGCGCGGTCTTTATTTTTGCGTATTATATGTCGATATATAGTAAAAAGATAACTATTCAGAACCACTGAGAACAAAAAAACTGATGCGTCATGCTTGCATGTAAGCAGCAGATTTTCTTGTTCTCAAGGTGGCTCTGAACAGTTGGATAAAAAATACGAGGTATGAATATCCACAAATAAAGGCTGCAGAGATGGTATATATGCAGGGCACGGAGCAGGAAATATGCAGATAGAGAATTTGATTAATAAAAGCACAGATACGAAAAATACGGACACAAAAACCATAAATGACATGACAGCGGGTATGCGTGTGTCAGACTACATAAAGACAGACAGCAGTGACAATATGTCAAAAAAGGCGGCTGTTGTCGGTTCGTCAAACTCTGTTGATATGTCGGATACGATATATGCAAGACCACAGGCTAAAAACGAAGCCGGGAACAACGATGGCACAGATATGGCAGAAAATCTGCTAAATGACATGAATCAGACCTCAGAAAACAGGCGAAATGATATGATTGTCACTGCAAGCACCACCACGAGTGATGATTACAAAGCTGCAAAGGATGACGGCTACGATGTCATTGTCACTGAGACCGATAAGATAAAAGCAGTGCTGGCAAAGGCAGGTGTAGATATATCCATATATGGAGATGATCTGAGCATGGAGCAGCTTACAGACATCACGGGAAGCCAGACTGAAGCGGCCATGCTTGTCAATCAGATGAAAGCATATGATATTCCTGCTACAGATGATAATATAAAGGCAGGTACAGATGCCATAGACCGGGCAAAGAGCCTTACAAATATATCCAATGAGACAAAGGCATATCTGGTCAGAAATAACATGAATCCGACGGTTTCCAATGTATACAAGGCTACGTACAGCAGCAGTCAGGTACAAGATTACAGGCAGAAAACCAAAATGACGGAGATATCAGATGAGCTGTTTGAGGAGCTTAAGCCACAGCTTAAACAGATATTAGAGGAAGCTCATATAGACAGTAGTGATGAGAATCTGAATCAGTGCAGATGGCTGATAGATGAAGATATAGCCGTTACACCTGATAATGTGCTGCTTGCGAATCAGGTAGACTGCATCAACGCAGCAGAAGAAAATGTGAGCAGTGATTTTTATGCAAGGGCAGTGACAGAAGCACTGGCAATGGGAAAAAAGGCTACAGATGCCACTATGTCACAAGATGGTCTGACATTTGACATGGCAAAGAAAGCCTGTGATGTATTAGGTGAGGCGACCGCAGATGACATTGTCACATTAGAGTCAGATAACATACCTGTCACGATAGAGAATCTGTCAAAGCTTATAGCTGCAAGAGGCAAGGATAGTGCAGCATCGCAAGCCTCAGCGAATAAAGCTGCGGATAATCAGATTACAGACAGCCGGGAAGCAAGGCTTGTGACAGCTCAAAGAAAGCTTGAGGAAGCGAGACTTTCCATGACAGCAGAAGCCAACCTTTCACTCATAAAAAAAGGAGTTTCAATAGACACAGAGCCTATTGAACGTGTAGTGGAGCTGCTTAAGCAGCAGGAAAATAAATACTACGGAGCGCTGTTTGGTGAGAGCAGTGTAGAGGCATCTGATGATAGGGTACGTATGTACAATAATGTCTGTGATATTTTCAATCAGATGAAGCAGCAGCCGGCGTATGTACTGACCCTGGAATCCGCTGATGACACTGTGTATGAGCTGTATACAGCAGGCAAAGCAATGAAGCAGTCATTAGAAGCAGCAGCCTCAGGATATGAGACTCTTATGACATCACCGCGGGCAGATATGGGAGATAGTATGTCAAAAGCATTTCAGAATGTGGATGATATACTTAAAGAGCTTCAGATAGATACATCTGAAAGCAATCGCAGGGCTGTGCGGATACTTGCGTACAATAGTACCGACATCACAGAGGACAATATAAAGCAGATAAAGTCTGTAGATGAGCAGGTGCAGAGAGCATTCAGCGATATGACACCGGCGGTGACGATTGAGATGATAAAAAGAGGCATATCACCGCTTGATATGAGCATGAGTGACATAAGTGACACTGCCAGACGGATAAAATCAGAAAATCCTGACGAAAAGGATGAGAAATTCAGCGAGTTTCTCTGGAAGCTTGAAAAGAAAAATGAAATCTCAGAGGAGGAAAGAGACTCATATATAGGCATATACAGGCTTATTTCACAGGTGGAGCAGTCAGATGGTGCTGTGATAGGCTCACTTGTTAATCAGGGAGCAGATATTACAATGAAAAATCTGCTTACAGCGGTCCGGGTACGAGGAAAGAGTGCCATGGACTATAAGGTGGACGATACCTTTGCCGGAGTGGACAGTGTAAGCAGTGGCATTAAAATTGACTCACAGATAGAAAGCGCATATCATACAAACTGCCTAAGGGATGTGCTTGATACACTTTCACCTGAGAAAATGGAGTTTATGCAGTATGACAGCTGGCTTGATATGACTCCGGAGCAGTTAAGGCAGGCTGTATATGAGGCAGACGAGGATAACGCACTGTCAGAGCAATATGCCACAGAACAGCTAAGACAGTTCAATCAGGCAGTTTCGGTGCCTGAGAACGTATATGCTTTTCTAGAGAAATATGATGTAAAAACAACCGCGGTAAACCTCATGGCTGCGTCACGGCTAATGAAAAATCCGTCAGAGGCAGTAAGAAATCTCTGGGAGCGTGGAGACAGTGCTACGGCAAGGGCTCTTTTGGATGAGACTCTCAGACGGTTTTCTGAGTCGGTCAAAAATCCAAAGGAGCTTGCGCAGGCGCAGGAAACGCTGGCTGATACAGCAGAGCATGTTATGGATTCGATGATTATAGAGGATAGGCACACCGGTTCAATAGACCTCAGACAGATGAAGCTATTATGCAGTCAGCTAAGGATAGCTTCAAATATGTCGAGACAGGAAAACTATATTGTACCAATAGAGACTGCAGACGGGGTCACAGGTATGAAGCTTAGTATAGTAAGAGGCGAGGATAAAAAGGGCATGGTTGACATATTCCTTGAGGATAAAAAATGCGGCAGAGTAGCTGCATATTTTGAGGCAAAGGAAAACTCAGTATCTGCTATGATAGTCACAGACGATGAGCAGACTAAAAAGCTGTTTGAAGATAATATCACTATGTTTGAGGCAGGAATAAGTGATGGTGAACAGCGTGTGCGCATAGATGTGGCACTGGAGCATGATATATCTGCAAAAGAGTCTAAGATGTCAGATATGAAATCGAATACTGAGTCAGATAATGAGACTAAAAAGCAGCTTGATGGCAGTGAAAGTGTCCAGACAACCAGACTATATCACATCGCAGAGCAGTTTATTGTAAATGTCCAGAGGGTGATTGCGCAAGATAGTCTGTAACACCGATATATATTGCATGTGCCAGGTCATCCTGATAGTTTTTGTCAGTAAGAAGAAGTGTCTCAGCAGGATTACTCAAGAATCCACATTCTACGATTACGGTCGGGGATGTGGATTTTTTAAGTATAAAGTATTCTTTATTGGGCTTAATGCTTCGTGGCTTTGCGACACAAAGAGAAGTGTTTAAAGCTCCAAGGACAGAGGATGCGAGCTCTTTTCCTGCATCAGAGGCTTCATAATAGAATACCTGTGGACCGCAGCTTGAATTGTCCTCAAAGCTGTTTTGATGGATACTGATGCTGACTGCCACATTGCTTTTAGACATCAGGGCAGTTCTCTTTGTGAGATCATCTGTCTTTGGATGCTTGGAATTATCCGGGGCGAGGTCGCAGTCGGTGGTTCTGGTCATGACAACAGTAAAGCCTCTGTTTTCAAACAGCTGTTTAAGAGCCATTGCAATACTGAGGTTGACATCCTTTTCCATGACGCCGGAGGTGGAAATCTTACCGGGATCACTTCCACCATGTGCTGGTTGTAGTTTACGCAAATTGTGATATGTATTCCCCAGTATATATGGGGAGTTAGAA
>OLPE01000834.1_pt1 | contig 23254 bp, 22 predicted proteins | sample 1671901 | NCBI WGS metagenome assembly OLPE01 (sample SAMEA3136624, study PRJEB25190) | human gut metagenome | biome: human gut; feature: human-associated habitat; material: faeces | place: Austria | collected 2013 | reverse complement strand
TGACATAGACCTTTCAGATGAGGAAAACTCAGAGCCGCAGGGAAAGGGTTGCAAAAGCAACGGTATCATTACGGCTCTCACAACATCTCAGGAAGTAAAACGAGAGCCTTTTTCAAATCCATGGAAAATCTATCGGAAAGTCAGCGATTGTTTCTATATTCTCTACCGTTTCAGAGATAAAAAGGTCTGCCACGCTCCATTATATATACATTCATTTCTTTTGCTGAATCATCGTCACCTGACAAAATCTATGATATTCCTCTATGAAAATACAAATCCCGACAAGCTTGTAACAGTATCGGACAAGCTGAAATGGTATCGGCTTCACAACGTACTTTTACAGCGTGATGTTGCTAAGGTAATGGGAGTTGACAGAACCACCTATTCACGCTATGAGGAAAATCTCCTTGAAGCCTATCCGCTGGACAAGCTTACCAAAGCAGCTGAACTTTTTGGAATAGATGTAACCGTACTTCTTGATGATTACAATTTGTTTCTCTATCATGGACAAGGACGGCAGATAAAAGAACTGCGCAAGTCTATGAAACTCACGCAGTCCGAATTGGCAAAATATATGAATATTCCTCTCGGTACACTCAAAAAATGGGAACAGGAACGTGCTTGTATTCAGAAAAAGACGTTTGAAAAGCTGTTGCAGCTAAAGAACGTTCAATCAGACGCTTCACACGCTCTCAGAGCCGTTTGAATCCTTTCAGCGAAACCCTTTGCCCTTGAAAATGCAACGGTTTAAACAACGTTTCAAGACGTTTATGAAAGCCATTCATCAACAATAATTGATGTTGAGTTGTCGTCACTCCATGTCTTAATATGTATCTTTCCATTTTCAAAAGACAGAACTCCTGTTCCATGTCCGTCAAGCATATCCGTAAATTCAAAACCCGCCTTATTATCAACAATTTCTGCATTAATATTCCTTGCTGAAATTGTATCGGTAGGTAAACCGCTTTCGCTGTATTTTATTATAGAAAATGTAATGGAATTATCGTCAATTTCTTCAATCTCTAAAATCGTACCGCCTACATCTTCATAACCGCCATAGCCTTGAATCTGACTGTAGGATTTGCCACCTGTCATATAATCGCCTGTTACTAATTCTTGCGTATCGGAGTTATTTTCAGTAGTGGCAGTTGTTTCTGTATTCGTTGTTGTTGATTCTGATATATCAGTCGTTGTAACAGTTGTAGATTGAGTGCTTTCAGATGTTTGTACAGTTGTTTGAATTTGAGAGGTAGCAGTTGTTGTAATTATCGAATTATTTTGTTGTGAGTAATTCTGAGGTGTTGTACTATTTTGAAGTAGCGCAAAGATAATGCAACCAATCACAGCAAGCAGTATAATTGAAAGAGATATTGGAAAAAGTTTTGATTTTTTCTTTTCGGTAAGAGCTGACTTTAGTTCTTCTGCTGACTGAAAACGCTTATCGGGTGAAATATGAATACATTTTGCGATAATATCAGAAAGTTCTCCGTTGTAGGAAATTTTATCAGAGGTTTCACCTGTCAGCATTACTTTCATAAGCTCTCCGACTTGCTTGATATCCGTCCTTATATCGCTTACTCCGCCGAATTGCTCCGGAGCGGCATAACCGACAGTACCTAAGTATTCCGTATCTCTCGGACAATATTTCTTATAAATTCTTGCAGAATCAAAATCAAGCAGTTTCAATGTCTGATTATTATTTTCTATCATTATATTTTCAGGCTTGATATCCCTGTGAATAATATCATGTGAATGAAGAAAAGTCAGTACATCACACAACTCTGATACAAGCTTTTTGACCTGATTTTCCTTGTAGAGATTTTCACTTAACAGCTCCGAAAGTGTAAAACCGTCAATGTACTCCTCAAGAACAAGCACCTTATCCTCAAGCTCTGTTACCTCTAAGATTTCAGGTGTGTTTTTATGTTTTAAAGTCAGAAGCTTCTGATAGACCTCGGATTGTCCTGTAAAAACACGTTTTATAATCCGTTTATTAAGAGTTTTATGCTCTAAAACAATAATTTCACTTTTTTCGGTTTTATGCAGACACTTTACAAATCGATACTGTTCATCAAGCACACTTTCAAGCCAATTATGCAAAAATATCACCTCCGAAACTTGCTTTCTTAATTATACCATGCTATAATATATTTGTAAATATTTTCTTGGAGAATGATGTCGAATGAAACAGAAAGATACGGAAAAATTATTGGAATTATTGAAGCAGTCGGGCAGTATCGACAGCTATTTGCAGGAAAATTCCGATTTTCTTATTGACTGCAATATCAAAGAATTCCTGAATACTCTTATCAAAGAAAAACACCTTACTATTGCACAGCTTGCAAGAGATTCCGACATTTCGGAGCGTTATTGCTATCAGTTCATGTCAATGACAAATCCACGCTTTCCATCAAGAGAAATTCTGCTCTGTCTTTGTATCGGCATGAAGCTGAATCTTGATGAAACTCAGACAGCCTTGAAAATTGCAAAATTTGCGCCTCTATACCCTAAAGACGAGCGTGACAGCATTATTATTTTCGGTATTGAGAAATCTCAATCCCTTATGGAAATGAATGAAAGCTTATATAATCATGGTTTCAATTGTTTATGCGAGAAATAGAAAAGACGGAGTTTTTACGCTCCGTCTTACTTGTTTCTGTTTGCGATATGTAATCAGCGTTCTTGTACCCTGTCACATATCATAGCTATCAATTTTTCCGATTGTTCTTTTGAAAACCGCATTTTATTTATATATTCAATTACTGTTTTAGCATGAATTTCAGCTATATTCCTGCTTAATGTCTTCATTCCGCTTTCAGATTTCGGGTAATGTACAACTACCTCCATGATGAACACCTGCTTTCACTTTCATCATATTTTCTTAGGTTTGTACATTATTCTTTTCTTGTTGAATTGGTATCTTGCAATTCTGTTGACAGTTACATTTTCTTCGGGATTATCGTAGGTAAGAATAATCTCGTTTGCACTTGAATATGTCAGATTCTTTTCATCAACATATTTCAATGCTTCTTTGTAGGTAGTTTTAAATCTTATTGGCTGAACGATTCCTTTTGAATATCCGTAAAACCTTTTATTCGGAGGATAGAACTGTAATCTTGCATTTTTGACAATACAATGCTTGTCGGTTGATTCCTTTGTATCATCTTCAAATATATCAAGATTTTTGAGCAACGCTGTGAAATATGCACCTACATTGTCACAGCCAATAGTTGTTCTTTTACTTACAAATCCATGTCCCCAAAGCTTTTCAATTTGTTCCAATGGAATAGAAAGATTTCCATATTTTTTCGATTTCACCAAAGCATGAATATGCCATGAACCTGTTTGCTGAGGCTCAATTATACGGATAAATTCCAAATCAGGATAGTGATAGTGAAGCTTCTCCCAGAAACGCTTGAAATCAATCGAAGCCTTATCAAAATCAGTCGTTTTCTCAGCATAGGTTAATGTAATATGACGTTCATTGATTTTACCTGTAAAATTTGCATTGATAAGCTGACGAAGCTTCTCAAAGGAACGATTCATATTACGAGTACGATTTTGTTCTTTGTGCTGATACTCCTTAACCTCTCCTGTACGAGTATCAAGATACTCATTCCGATTGATACGCTTGATATGCTTTAGATTGTTGAAGCTTCTGTCCATTGCACGAAGCTCTGTTACATGTCCTGATATGCATACATGAGTGATTGCATTGTCATCAGGGGTGAAGTTGTCGATTGCTTTTGCTTTTACTTTGAAATTCTTGTTCATAAAGAATTCCTCCTTATTATGAATTTAACAAGTCGGTTTTCACTTGCTATCCAAGACTCGCAGTTAGCTATAGCTACAACTCCTCGTTTTGAAAATTTCACAATTCCATCACATTCAGTAAATAAAAATAAGTCCCTGATTTCTCAGAGACTTACTTCATATATTTATTCATTTTTAGCCGATGTAGCGGTAATAATCAAGTTAAAGGGTATAAAAAAAGCAGTCCATGGTGAGTGGAGTGCATAGTGAAATATTCTACTTTTTTAAAGATGGACCATTATATATTTTTCCGCAAAATTTGCAAATGTTACTTTTTAGCACTTGATTTTGACAACATCCATTTTTGCAACCTATCCTGCCACATCTTGGACATTGGTATATATCCATACCGCATTTACATTTCTGACTTGCCATAATTACTCACTTCAAGTTTTATTAAAATACTAACACCTCGACAACTTTGATTTTTTCAATACTAGAACCCGAATCAACATTATACATATCATCAAATTCATATTCTTCTCCCTCGTTTAATCCATCAGCTTCTATTTTACAAGTAGTCACAACTCTATCATATTCATTATAAACATCGACATAAACTATGACACCTACTTTACAATCCACCTTTGCCTCAATTTTCCCTTTAATAGTCAAATAACCGATATCTTCATTATAGTCTGCGGAAAAGCCGCTAAGTTCCACTTCATTGGTTTCTCCATATTTTCCATAGTCGACTTCGATACCACTTCCAAAAATTAAAGAGCCTATCCATATTATTACAGCTATAATTATTCCAACAAATACTAAACCTATTATCGTATTTTGCTTATCCTCTTTAGCTTTGGCAGTTGCTTCAGCAGAAGATAATGCAACTTTTTCTGTATTGTTCGATTGATTTACATTCATGTCCGTCTGATTTGTCTGAACACTTTCAACGTTTTCAGCTTTAGCACCACATTCAGCACAGAATGCAGCATTATCTTTGATTTCTTTTCCACAATTTTTACAAAACATAATTTTACCATCCTTTTCAAAATTCTGATTAAAGAACATTATTCCAATCCGTTTCTTTTTTCATTTCTTCAATCAATTGTGAAAGCTTCTCAGTATTATCTATAAACGTAGTTTTAACATTTATCAGGCTCATCGGGTCATCCTTCTGTTCCTTATCAGGTACAAGGAGCATCAATGCAAATTTTTGCATTTCGTCGGCTATTATCGGAATAAGTATAATCCTTCTTCCAAATATGTCGCTTGACATAATTTTAATATCATTGTCTATACACTTTACGTTTTTGTCATTTTCGTGTTCGTTATGTTCCCTATATACCGACAATGCGTGAGCTGCTGCAATTCTGATATAATCATTCTCTTTTATATAGGAATAGTCATATTTCATTAATCTCATAATGACAGAAATGTTTTCTTCATTTTCTTCACGATAAATGGTACGTGGTCTATTACCGCCGACTGTAAAATTATTGCCATTCAATTGAATATATGGTTTAAAGCATTTAATCCATGTAACAGAAACACCTGATTTAGAAAGATATTCATCTGGAATATTTTCTGGTTTTTTCGTATTAGTAACTATACCAAGTGCTTTAACATAGTAAGTAGCATTCAGTCCGTATGATTTAGCAATGATAATATCACCAACTTGTATTTGCTCAATCAACTCAACATATTTAGGTCTATCCTGATTTGTAAAGCCCATACACCAAAAGCCGTTTTTCAGAAAATCATCTAACTTTTCAATTTCATTTTCACCTTTACCACCAAAGACAGTTCCAACTCCATAAAAATTCATAAATACATCTCCAATCCAAGAAGTCTAATTTTGTCTCATTATACCACTTTTCCGACATATTGTCAAGCACATTTCATCTATAAGATAAAGCAAAATGTCCAACCGACAAAAAATAGTATTCTCACAGTCCGTTAAAACTACACACGAAAAGCAGTATAATAATACTAAGGAGTGTGATACTATGGAACTTGACTATACAGCTATCGGCGACAGAATAAGACGATACCGAGAGCTTTCACGCATGACGCAGGAGCAGCTGAGCGAATTATGCTCTCTTTCAACAGGTTATATCGGGCATTTAGAGCGAGGAACACGTTCTCCGTCTCTGGAAACCCTTGCAAAAATTTCTCAGATTCTCCGTGTAAGCTTGGACGACTTAGTATTCGGAGAAGCTGAAATCAGCAACAACATGATTAAAATTCTCGCACTCACCTTAGAGGACAAGAGTCCCGATAAGGTAAAAGTATTCCTGAAAACAGTATGTACTCTCGCAGACCAGCTTGATGAATTCTGATTTTAAATGCCCTATGATGATTATAACACATCACAGGGCATTATTTTTGCAGCAGTTTGCTTCAATTTTAAGGTTTTTATTATTTTTTCAAAATTGTTTTGCTTTTTTACGAAATTTGCGGTATAATAGTCTTAGGGACAAAAGCCGTAATGTGATGAAACATCATCGATACATACAAAGGAGAGTATTTATGGAGGATTTAAGAAAAATTGCAATATATTCAAGAAAATCCAAATTCACGGGTAAAGGAGAAAGTATTGCTAATCAAATTGAATTATGTAAACAGAGTATTTATAGTACATTTCCAAGCATAACAGAAGAAGATATATTGATTTTTGAGGACGAGGGATTTTCGGGTGGTAATACTAATCGCCCTCAGTTTCAGGAAATGCTGAAGCTATGCCGTAAAAAACAAATTCAATGTATCGTCTGCTATCGTTTAGACCGTATCAGCAGAAATGTCGGTGACTACGCAAATCTCATCAACGAATTGAATAATCTTAATGTTTCTTTTGTATCCGTAACAGAAAAGTTTGATACAACTACTAATATGGGCAGAGCTATGATGTGTATGGCTTCTGTGTTTGCACAGCTTGAGAGAGAAACAATGGCAGAGCGAATCCGTGACAATATGATAGAGCTTGCAAAGGACGGAAGATGGCTTGGTGGTAATCCGCCTACAGGCTATAAAAGCGTTGAGACAATCGGCAGTATCACTATTGACGGAAGAAAGAGAAAAGCACGAATGCTTGAAATCGTCCCCGAAGAAGCAGAGCTGATTAAGCTTATATTCTCAAAATTCCTTGAATATCGTTCGCTGACCAAGACAGAAACCTACTTGATTCAGAATGATTATGTTACCAAAACAGGCAAAGCCTTTTCACGCTTTGCCATTAAAGCAATTCTGACAAATCCTGTATACATGATAGCTGATGAAACGGCATGGGATTATTTTGATTTGAAAGAGATTGATATTTTTGCCGATAGAAGCAGCTTTAACGGAACACATGGAATTATGTCCTACAACAAAACCAGTCAGCAGGTAGGGCGTTCCAATGAAATCCGTGATATGAAGGAATGGATTATTGCGGTAGGCAGACACATAGGGCTAATCTGCGGTAAGGATTGGGTTGAAGCTCAAAAACTCCTTGAACAGAATAAATCAAAATCCTATCGAAAACCGAGGAGCAATGTTGCTTTACTTTCGGGATTGCTTTACTGTGATGACTGCGGAAGTTTTATGCGTCCTAAGCTTTCTCAAAGAGTCAATCAAAATGGAGAACTGATTTATGACTATCTATGTGAATTGAAAGAGAAAAGTAAAAGACAAAAATGCAATAGCAAGCGAATTAACGGTAACGAGCTTGATAAGCTTGTATGTGAAGAAATCAAAAAGCTTACATCCGATAAATCCGAGTTTATGCAGGCTTTGAAAAAAGAACAGAGACAACTGAATATCAACGATTCCTCCCGTCACGATAATTTGAAAAATCTCAGAAAAAACAAAGCTGATACAGAAACTAAAATCAAAAATTTATTGCAGACGCTTGCCAAAACAGAGGGTACTTCTGCACAGGACTACATTCTGAATGAAATCAATGAGCTTGACATAAAAATCAAATCATTGGATAAGCAGATTCAGGAATATGAGGATTTAGCAACTACAAGCTCCATGTCCGATATTGAGTTTGAAAATCTTGCGGATATGCTCTGCTCGTTTGCGGATTCTTTTGATACAATGCCGATAGAGCAGAAGCGTCTGGCACTCAGAGCCTTTATAAAGAAAATCATCTGGGATGGTGACAAAGTACACATCTATTTCTTTGGCTGTGAAGAAGATGACATAGACCTTTCAGATGAGGAAAACTCAGAGCCGCAGGGAAAGGGTTGCAAATGAAATACTAATGCACTTCCGCGCAAAGAAGAAAAGCTCGTCAGATATTTACATAGATGAACCGATTGAAACAGATAAGGACGGCAATCAGCTTACATTAAGCGATATAATTGGAGACGATGAGGACATAATCGAAAAAATTGATTTATCTATAAGATCGGGACAGCTTTATAAGTTTTTGGAGCAATGCCTTGATTCAAGGGAAATGGAAGTAATCAAGCTTCGTTACGGTCTTTACGGCTGCTATCCGCTAACGCAGAGGGAAGTATCCGATAAATTGAATATTTCACGCTCATATGTTTCCCGCATAGAAAAAAAAGCTTTGACCACTCTAAAGAATATGTACGATAAAAATCCATACTGATTGATAAAAGCTGTCTCACAATATAAATGAGACAGCTTTTTTATCACCGTATCTTATTATATTTTGTCAAACCGTTTTCTGCGCCTATCCTAAGCAGTCTGTTATATTTTGCTACTCTGTCAGAACGGCACGGAGCCCCCGTCTTTATTTGTCCGGCATTAGTTGCTACGGCGAGATCTGCAATTGACGTATCCTCCGTCTCTCCGGAACGATGTGATATTATTGCTCTGTAACCGGCTGAACGCGCCATTTTTATAGCGTCAAGCGTTTCGGTCAGAGTTCCGATCTGATTAAGCTTTATCAGAATTGCGTTAGCAGCGTTTTCTCTGATACCGCGTTCAAGATGACGCGTATTAGTAACAAAAAGATCATCGCCTACCAACTGTATCTTCTTGCCGAGTACAGACGTTATCTCAGTCCAGCCGCTCCAATCTTCTTCGCCCAGGGGATCTTCAATTGAAATGATCGGATACTTTTCAACAAGCTTATCCCAGTAATCAATCAATTCGCCTGTTTCAAAGGTTGCTCCTCTTTTAGGAAGATAATATTTTCCGTCCTTATACCACTCGCTGCTTGCTGCGTCGAGTGCAATTTTTATCTTATCGGTATTATAGCCGGCCTTTTCAACCGCTTCAATAATACATTCGATTGCTTCCTCCTCAGATGATAAATCCGGCGCAAACCCGCCTTCATCTCCGACAGCAGTCGCCAGTCCCTTTTTCTTTAAAACTGATTTCAATGAATGATAAACCTCAGTACCCATTCTAAGCGCTTCTGCAAAGGTAGGGGCTCCTACAGGCATTATCATAAATTCCTGAATATCAATGTTATTAGCGGCATGCGCTCCGCCGTTTAAAATATTCATCATAGGTATAGGCATAATATCTGCCGATATACCGCCGATATATTTATAAAGCGGCAGCCTGTAATGCGACGCGGAGGCCTTTGCCAGCGCAAGAGAAACCGCCAGTATTGCATTTGCCCCCAGCCTGCTTTTATTATCAGTACCGTCAAGATTAATAAGCATACTGTCAATTCTGCTCTGATCTATAGTATTAGACGAAGCTGCTGCCTTGCATATTTCTATATTGATATTCTTTACTGCCTCTGTAACGCCCTTACCGCAGTATCTGCCTTCTTCCCCATCGCGCAGCTCTGCGGCCTCGTTTATTCCGGTTGACGCTCCGGAAGGAACGCTTGCTACTCCGACGCTTCCGTCCGAAAGCAGAACTTCCGCCTTGACAGTCGGATTTCCTCTTGAATCGAGAATTTCATATCCTCTTACCTTTTCAATTTTAATAGCCATACTGTATCCTCTTTTTATTATAATTTATTCGTAAAAGGAGCTAATGAAAGCCTTATAAAATAGCCCTGCTTATGATTGCATACCGGACAAACCTTAGGAGCCTCAGTGCTCTTATGAACATATCCGCAGTTAAGACACATCCATTCTTCCTCTACATCAGATATAAACAGCTTTCCCTGCTCAAGCCAATCTGCAAACATTCCAAAGCGTTCGCCGTGAATCTTTTCAATCTTTGCAATTTCGTTAAATTTCAAGCCTATCTGGTTAAAACCCTCCTGATTGGCTATTTTACCGAAATCCGGATAAACGGGTTCAAATTCCTCAAATTCATTATGCTGAGAAGCCCGAAGCAGTTCCAGAGTTGTGCCGTAAATGTCCACAGGATAGCTTCCGTCAATCTTAATATTCTGACCCGACATATCCTTTAAAAAGTCGTAAAATACCTTAGCATGCTCCTTTTCCTGATCCGCAGTGAATTTAAATACCATTTCTATAACGGGCAGATTTTCTTTTTTTGCCTGCGAAGCCGCAAAAGTATATCTGTTTCTGGCCTGGCTTTCACCGGCAAACGCTCTTAAAAGGTTAATTTTTGTCTGACTTTCAGATAAATTATTATTCATATTGATCTCCTTCTGCCGCTATATCTTTAAAATTTAAAACATCGCAGCGGCGCAGCGAGGTTTTATTTTTTATGTTTCCGTTTTATGTTAATGAATAAATCGGAAACGCTTATTAATATTATTTTCCGTTTATACTAAATTTATACAGTAGTTTTATTGACATCATAATAAAATTCATGTTATACTGTTTTTACAAATTAAATATAAAACTGATAAAATTAAGGTATATTACTGCAAGTATTACAAAAACCCTATCCGCCGCCGCGGGGTTTGTTTTTTTATATTTAGCTTATAATAATTCGGCGGCAGACTGGAGATTAATTATGAAAGTTCAGCGATTTATTCTTGGACCTCTTTCAACAAACTGCTACATCATAGAAACCAAAAATAAAAATGCAGCGGCAATAGATATCGGCGGAGATTATGATAAAATCAAAGACTATCTTGAAACAAACGGCTTAAAACTAAAAAAAATACTTCTTACTCATGGTCATTACGACCATTTCGGAGGAACAGCCGACGCTGCTATAGATTCGGGAGCCGAGATATTTATAAGCGGCAATGACTCCCATATGCTTTCAAGCCGTATGGACAGCCTTGCAGATTTTATAAGCAACGAGTCTTTCAAGCCGATTACAGAATACAAAGAGATTTCAGAAGGTTCAGAAATAATACTTGACGAACTTAAATTCAAAGTCATAGAAACGCCGGGACATACCAAAGGAAGCGTGTGTTATCTTTGTAACGACTATATTTTTACAGGAGATACTTTATTTGCGCTTTCAATGGGAAGAACAGATTTTCCGGGCGGTAATCCTTCTGAAATGCATAAATCCCTTTTAAGACTTGCTGAAATAAAAGAAGACCTCAACGTTTGTCCGGGACATAATGAAACGACAACGCTTTCTTTTGAAAAAAGAAATAATCCGTATCTGAAGGAAAATCCATATGAAGATCTTATTTAGCGGAAACGACTTTAAATATGAAACGGAAGCGACAGTAAAGCTTTTTATCCCGTCACGATTTACATTTCATTATGATATTACCGACGCAGACGGGGACATTATAATGACGCGCCTGAAAAAAGGACGGCATAATACTTATCTTTATGTATATTGCCGTCTGAACGGAAACATAAAAAGAATGTCCGCTCGCTTTCCGAACAAAATCGTTGACAAACAGCTTGCCGAGCATGAAATCTGCCGTTTGGTATACCTATGCCTTCAATCGCTGACCGGCATAACCCCTCCATGGGGATTACTTACAGGTATACGCCCTGTAAAGAAAATGGCTGATCTTATAGCAAGCGGGAAAACCAGACAAGAAGCTTTTGATTTTTTAAAATCTAAATATATGGTATCAGACAACAGACTACAATTAGCATACAGCACCGCATTAAATCAGATACCTCTTATAAATAAATACTCTAAAAAAACAATCAGTCTTTATATATCAATTCCCTTTTGTCCTACCAGATGCAGCTATTGCTCATTTGTATCCCATTCAATGAACAGCGCATATAAGCTTATTCCTGAGTATATAAGCTTTCTGTGCCGCGAAATAAAAATAACAGGAAAAATAATTAACGACTTGAATTTAATAGTAGATACCGTTTATATAGGCGGCGGAACACCGACGTCAATATCAGCAGAGCAGCTAAAAATGATAATGAAAACAATTTCAGATTATATTGATATATCAAATGTCAGGGAATATAATGTTGAAGCAGGAAGAGCCGATACGATAACCCAAGAAAAGCTTCGGGTTATAAAATCTTCCGGAGCGGACAGAATATCCGTAAATCCACAGACGATGAATAATAATGTTCTCAGAATTATCGGAAGAAATCATACTGCCGAGGATACGGTACGCGCGTTCTTATCCGCAAGGGAGGAGGGCTTTGACAATATAAATATGGATCTGATAGCCGGTCTGCCTTCCGATACTGCTGAAAGCTACCATCAAACTCTTGATCGTATTATTGACTTAAATCCTGAAAGTATTACAGTTCATACTCTGACAATAAAACGGTCTGCTAAAATATATGAAGATGATATCGAAAAATATCTGACTGCTCCGGCTTCTGAAATGGTAAACGAAAGTATCCGCACACTTCCTGAAAACGGATATCTGCCATATTATTTATACCGTCAGAAAAATACTGTTGAAAATCTTGAAAATATAGGGTTTGCCAAAAAAGGAAGAGAAAGCTTATATAATATTTTTATTATGGATGAAACCCAAACTATATTGGGCGCAGGCTGCGCGGCGTCAACCAAGATCGTCCAGCCAAACGGAAAAATCACAAGAATACACAATTATAAATTTCCATATGAATACATTAACCGTTTTGACGATCTTATGCGAAAAAAACAAATTATTTATGAATTAATATAAAAAAAGCACGGCATATGCCGTACTTTTTTATATTGAATATTTAAACCGTTTGTTCTATACTATGTAAATATTTATTTAAAAAATAATTAATTTTATCCTCGCAATCAATAATTTCACGAATAATGAATGTATATTGATTACCGGCAATACGATTACCCTTAAGAAAATCTCTGTATAAGGCCTTATCAAGTAAGTCCCATTTTAATATAGAATCATTTAGGGAATTTAATAGCGTTTCCCTATAGTCGCCGTTATTACTATCATATACAAACTTCTTCAGTAATTTTCGTCTTCCCTTAATGTTCCAAATCTTCCAATTAAAATAAGTTATCATATCCCTGTCTTTTGACGGCGCCATTTGATCCAAGCGTATATTTCCCAGTTCAAATAAATCCAAAAGCTTTAACATCGCTTGCTTGCCATAATAACATTCGACTCCGTCCTTAACTTTATTTTGTAAATGATAATTTTTATATGAATCAATCAAAGCATTTAAAGGATTGTTAATGAAGTAGTTTATTTTTTCCAAATCAAAGTTAAATGTAAATAAATCGCAACAGCCTCTTACAGAGACATAAAAATCTTTTTTTGAAATAATTCCTATTTCTTTATTATCGCATAATCCGAGATAATTTTTATATGAAATTACCCCCGGATTATCTATGAAATAAAAATTTTCTGAATCTTCTCCAACTATTATAAAAACATGGCGGGTTCTAATACGGTTTTGTTTGTAATTTTCATCATAAAATACAGAAAAACGCAATTTTTCCACGACCGTTGCAACTGCCGGTATATCTCCGGCTTTTAAAATTTCACTTATTTTATCGACAGCCTTTTCATTTATTTTTTCAAATCCATATAATGAAAATATTTCTTTATCAAAAACATTCTCAATAGTTTCAAACATTTCTATATTATCGCTTTCTGAAACGCATAGTTTTATTGTAGTTTCATTTAAAAAGCATTTATAAAAATCCGAATTTAAGCAATATTTGTTTTTAAGTATAACATAAGCGCACTGTATCATGCAATCGCCCAAGGAATCAGCTATTTCATCAGATTTACCGTCGTTATTAAAATAATAATGCTTATTCAACCAGTTATTCACAATATTCATATTCAATCACCATTTTTCCATTAAAGCGCTTATCTTTTCCGGCTTTTCCAAATTATCGTCCCAATACCAGTAATAAGTATCACATTCCGGAAGCCCTTCTTCAAGCGCTTTTACAGACAATACGCATTTATTTCCCTGCGCATCCAAGGCATAAATGGTCACACCTCCCCTGTAATCCGCCTTAACTGACCGCAAATCGTTCAAGGCCTCTTGGCAGGCCTCCTCTAACGACATATTCATTTTTAAATATAAAATAACCGATCTTGCCGTATTAGATCTCAAGGTTAATTCTCCCATTCCGGTACAAGCTGCTGCTCCGTATCTGTTATCGGCATAAATACCTGATCCAATCACTGCCGAATCACCTAATCTTCCGGGATATTTAAAGCTCCAACCACTTGTGCTGGATCCTGCGCTGAAATTACCGTCGTTATCCCTTGACAAAAAAACTGTCGTACCTTTTGCAGTTTTATTATTTGCAGTCGCTCCGGCAAGTCTTATCAAGGATATATCCGGCCATAAAACCGATTCATGTTCTGTAAGGTTATTTCTTAGCCATTCCTTCCAGCATTTTTGAGCCTCGTCAGATAGGTTTACGCCTGATTCCATCTGACAGTCCATTGCAAATCTTGCTGCCCCGCGTCCTACAAGAAAAACATTAGGAAGTCTTTCCATAACCTTTCTTGCAACTGAAATAGGATGTTTATATCCCGCCAACGCACCCACTGCGCCGGCATTGAGATTAGAACCGTCCATAATTCCGGCGTCAAGTTCAACCACACCCAGAAGATTTGGATGACCGCCATAGCCTACCCAACCTGCTTCAGGATCAGATTCAACTAAACGAATACCGGATTCTATTGCGTCTAAAGACGAATGATTATGCTTTAACATTTCTATAGTTACATCAAGACCGGACGCTGCCACGGAATTTGTTAATAAGATAGCCACAATCTATTCCTTTCTGAATTAATTAAAAAAGCCTTTTAAAATATGGAATTTTTAAGCTGATAAGTTAGTTCCTTGTTAACCTCCTCGGCTCTCCGATAAAAATCCTTTGCAATTTCTTTTTCTCCGTCAATTAACATTGATTTAGACTTTTTTAATAAAAATTTTATTTTTATATAATTTAACTCTTCCGCTGTAAATTCACCTGTAGCAGCGGCTAATTTTAATGATTCCAGCAGACCTCTCGTATCTATAACGCTTTTTACAATATTAAACGTATGCTGACCTCCAAGCATTTCCCTGGATCTTGAACCGTCTTTACTGTATGGTATTCTATATTTTGAAGGTATCAGTGATGAATATAAATATTGTGAACCGCTGGCAGAATAAATCAACCAAGTGTAATAGTCCTCCGATACTCTTTCTGCCGGAAAAGGATATTTATAAGCTACGTTGGTTCTCACGCTTGTAGCAGATGTAAGATTAACATATCCCGTTTCTGTTGCTATCTTAATCCAAACATTTTTTCCTTGTGGAGGATTTTTTTCATGCTGATCCAGTATTTCCCTTATAGACGGAATAATCTTATCCTTAGGAATCAAATGATCGTTTTCATCAATAACTTGAAATGTGCTGTATACTACGTTTATATCAGGCTTATCATAAAAAATTCTTCTTGTTACTTCCAGTCTTTGAGGATGGCATATATCATCTTGATCCAGATATAGTACAAAAGGACAGCCTAATTGATACGCTTTTCGAATTGCAACGTTTCGAGCATGACCGGGGCCTTTATTTTCAGTAAGAAATACCAATTCCATCTTCCCCAAAAATTCACTGCCGATCTGTTTTAGTAAATTTATAGCTTTCTGAGAAGACGACGCGTCATCTACAAGAATAATGATCCAATCTTTATCCGTCTGTTTTTTTATACTATCTAAAGCCTTTATCAGCCAATCAAGCTCAATATCCTTTCCGTCATTATAATGCGGAACTATAAAAGCGGCGGTTTCTTTGGTTTTCATAATTCTTAGATTCCTTTATTATTAAAAGGCATAATTAAGCCCTTTACAGTCAGACCTTCAAGCAAGGAATAAATATCGTCAGTTTTTCCATTACAGACTAAAAATAAATCTTGAACAGTTAGACCGTTCTCCAACAATTTCAAAATATTTATTTCTTCATCGCTCAAGCTCATATTTTCCAATTCAAAAGACTGATTCCAGCGGGGATCATTTGAAAATAATCTCCCGTCGATTATTTCCCAGTCAAATGCTTTTGATACTGCGCTTTTCTGATTCCATAATAGTTGCTCCGCTTTAGCTGACACACATTCTCCCGCAAATAAATAATAATGATTAATATCCAGATTAGGGTGAAGATGCTCCCAGCTAATGTGTCTATCATTTCCTATGGATTTACGAATAGCTGCGGACATATCCCTGACTATTGGGTTTACCTGTAATTGCAGATTGCTTTTATTCGATTCTGTATTAAACCGTTCATAAGTTTCGGAAATAATATTCTGTAAATTTTTTGAAAATAAATCTAAAGAATAATTTTTTTCTGCATTTTTTCTTGCTTTTTCTTTCATGAGCTCAAGACGGGATTTATCGTTTATTAGTTTTTCGATTCTGTCCTTAGCCTGTTCTATATTTATCCTGGGACCGTACCTGCTTAAAACCGTCTGAATTTTATAGCCGCTGCATCCGTCTATAACGGTATCCTTCAAGCCTCCCCAATCCGCTCCGACAACCGGTAATCCGCACGCCTGCATTTCAACCGGCGTATATCCGAAATTTTCACTTATTAAAGTAGTAAGATTAATCCCAATATCCGCCGTATTTATTAATTCTGCATAAGTTTCCGTATCGCTTTGGTTTTCAAACATTATAATTTTAGACGTTAAATCATATCTGGTCAGCAAGTCATAAAATTCTTTTTTTACATCCGGCGCAGATTTATATGAAAATTCAGGAATATAAAAATCGTCAAATGAACCGATAATCATAAGATATAAATTTTTATATTTCTTTTCCATATCTCTAAGCAGACTTATCAGCAAAGGTACATTCTTCTGTAAATTAATTCTTCCGCAATACAGCATAATAAACGCGTTTTGAGGAATATTATATTTATTCCTGAGTCCACTTTTATTTGATATTGGATAGAACGCCGACGTATCAACGCCAAAAGGCGCCAGGCTGCTTTTAATACTATTATTTACTACTAATTTATTGAATATATTCTGGCATGAGGTACAGTTAAGTATAATGGAATCATAGCTTCTGAAGCTGTTCCGATTATCATATAACCAGTGACCGCCCTTTTGCATAGATCCAAGACCGTATGCTACCATCGGAAATTCTTTTACATACCTATTTATAGAATAATATGGAGACAGTGTCATTAAAACGTCTATTTTATCAATAAATTTACGATATTTTTCATCGTCATCTACCTTATACGAATCAACTTCAAGTATTTCAGTCTGAAACTTTTCCGATATTATACCCATAGTTTCATTCCAGAGCTTACCAACACTGATATATGGCGGATCTCCTCTTTTATCGAAAATAATTCCTACAACAGGTTCGTTAGATTTTAATTCCATATATTTACCTCAACAATATACTTCCAATATCATAATAAATTTTTTATCGCATGCTTTAAGCGTCTATCAAGCGCTTTGATAAATTTAACAAATAAAATAATAGTAATAGAAACTGAAATCGTCATAAACAAATAAAATACAATTATTAAGGTCTGATAATAACTCCATCTTTCCAATAATTTAACGCTTTGAATGGAACTTATTATATAATCAAAATAATACTTGATATCTAAAATCCGGTCATGCTCCGGAAGAAATCCGTCCGGAATATACGGTTTAAATATACAACATGCAAATATAATTATTATAAGAAAAATACACGCCAAGCAAATAAGTATATTATATTTTAAATTTATGGATTTCAAACTAAAATTCTTATTTTTTGCACCATAAAAAACACCTTCAAAGCTCCTGATAAATATTAATATTAATTTAAAAATAACAATAGCCCCTGCTATCAGAAACATTATATCTATCATTTGCTTTAACAAAATTTTAGAGGCAAACAAATCTGTTTTTTGATAATACTTTAACTTTTCACCGATAAGCACATCAAATTCCCGAATATCCCTATTACTAATTTCTCCATTTATTCCTTTAAAATAAATTCTTTCAACGCCTGATAAGCCGGCTGAATCCGATTGTCCGTAGAATGGAACGAAAACAGTTTCCTGACCGTTTGAAGACAATTCGCTGAAAATTTTATTTTCCGCAATATAAATACCGGAAATAATTTTTTTATGCCCGGATATAATAATTTCATTACCTATCACATCATAGCTTTTAAATAATAAATTGGCAAGATTATCGCTGATTACAATTTTATCAGAAATATTTAACGGACTGTCTATTGAAAAAAAGCTTCCCTTCAATATTTTTATATTATGAACCGTCGGAAATTTATCATCAGTATAAACTATATTGACCTTTTCGGATAAACCCGTATTATTACTTGTTGATGCGGCGCCAGTTGTACGCGATAAAACATTCACAGTTAAATCGCCGTCGGCGCATGCCGCTTCGTCCGCCTCGGAAAAGCTTATTGCATTTGAATTATCTAAAACCGCGTATTCAACAGCCTCCGGCAGCATTAATTCTACGTTTCGTTTTATAAAAAAGCATAATATCAAAAATAAAACAAGTATTAATAATCTAAAAATTGTTCCTATTTTTGAACCGTACAAACCCTTCACTGTACTATCCTCACAGTCTCACCGGAAGTCAACGCTTTTGAGGAGGAAACTACAATTTTTGCATAAGAATTGATATCGTCCCCTTCTATTGCAGCGTTAATATTATTTTTGGCTAATTGGTCTACGGTAACTCTCTCAGCATAATATTCCTTACCGAATAAGCCGTCGCGCTGCTTAAGAACAAATACTACCGTATTTCCCTGCTCATCCTCCGATATGGCATTAAGCGTAATAATATTATCATATGAATCTGAAGAAACTATAAAATCAACCTTGATCTTCTGCCCCTCATAAAAACTATTTTCGCCTTCAGGAAGGTCGGCATAAAACATGAACTCTCCCTTTTCAGTATCGTATTCTTTTTTAGTAACAAATGAACTATCGTGTTTTTCTTCAGTAGTAGGACTGCCGTTATTAATTACAGTATTGGTATAGGTCAGATTAACTTCGTCCCCGACTTCGCATAATACGCCGTCCGTTTCACTTAATGAAAATATAACCGACATTTCCTTGCCAGAAAGCACCGCAAGAACATCACCTTCCTTTGTAACATCTCCCTGAACAACAGATATTTTAGAAATAGCGCCGTCCTTCTGCGCGTATATACATCCGTCATAGGGCACCTGCTCCTTATAAAGCTCCAGCTCCTGTTCAGCTATTTCCAATTCAGTATTAAGCTTAGACCGATCCTTTTCAGAAAGCCATTCGGAAAGGCTGTCGTTAAGCTGACTAATATTTAATTCCATTTTTTTTATACTAATTTCGAATTCCTTTGTATCTACCTCAAATAAAACGTCGCCCTTTTTTACATAATCGTTTTCCTTAACATTTACGGATAATATTTTTAACGATGAATTATAGCTGATTTCCTGAGTATTATTTATTACTACTTGACCTTCCGAGCTTGAACTGATAGGAAGCTCTGCCCATTCCGGACTTGCCGCTTCAACATAAGGCAGAGAAAGATTATAAATTGTCTTTGAAAGAAATGTGCATAATATCAGCAGAAATAAGACTATAAAAGATATACGTATCAATATTTTCTTATTTAAATTTTGTTTCATCTGATTCACCTCTTATTTAAAGCTATTTCATATTTGAGTATTCCACGCCTTTGATCATAGCGTCCTTTAAAAATAAAAACAAAATAAAAACCGGAATAATAGCTAAAACCCCGCATACAAAGGCTATATCCAATCTGGTTTCATTAATTCTCGAAAGAAATATCGACATCGGATATTTCAGATAATCCTTAATAAACGCCAAAGGCTGCTCTATCATATTCCAGGAATCAATAAAGCTTAAAATAACCAGTGAAGCAATCCCTGTTTTTGAACAAGGTATTATTATTTTCATAAGTATTTGAAAATGATTGGCGCCGTCGATTTTAGCAGCCTCTATCAGATCATTGGGAATTGATGAAAACACCTGAGTAATCAGAAATACTCCGAAAGTACCGAAAACCCCGGGAAGTATTACTGAAAGATAGGAGTTTATCAGACCTAATTTATTGAATATCAGATAATTAGGAACCAATGTAACCTGAACCGGAAGCATCATCAGTATTATTACAAAGTAAAAAACGACATTTTTAAACGGAAAATTAAATTTAGCAAGACCATAACCGCTGAAACACGATATAACTACCTGACCAATTACAATAGCGACAGAGATCATAATTGAAACCCAGAATTTCATTAAATACGCCGGATCCAGCAAAAACACGTCTAAATACCCCTTCAACGTCGCCTGTTCGGGTATTATATGAAAATAATTCTCTGAGCCTGAGGAAGAAATAGTATTACCGTAACTGTTTAATATTTCTGACTTTCCCATAAAGGATCCGCAAACCATAAAAATTACCGGCAAAAGCACTATTAAGGATAATATGAGAAGTATTATGTATGATAATATTTTGAAATATGATTTTTTGAATTTTTTAATCATATTCAACATCTCCGTTTTTTCTGAATTTCAATAAAATAAATATAAAAATAAAAATAATAGCAAAAATCAAAATTGCTCCGACAGATAAGCGAGTATAATTTAAATTCTGGAAGTTATTATTCATAAAGTGCTGTATCATATAGATATTTTCATTGGGGTAATTTCCGCATAATATATATGCTTCCTTAAACGACTTAAAGGTATTGATAATTGAAATTACCAAAATAAAAAACAGATAAGGTCTAATCATAGGCAGCGTTATATATCTTAATTTGCTAATTCTGCTTTCCGTATCCATTTCCGCTGCTTCATAATACACCTTTGGTATAGAATTTAGTGCGGCAAGAAAAAGAATAATATTATAACCGCAATTTTTCCAAATATATAATATAACTAAAACGACAAACGAATAGGAAGAATCCAACCAGTTTTTAACCGGTAATCCTAATAACGACAAAAAATCGTTTGCAAATCCATTTTCCGCAAATACCAACTGGAAGAACAATATAACAGAAGAAACAGGCAGAACCAACGGAAAAACAAAAATCGAACGGAAAAATTCAAAGCCTGCAAGCTTTTGATAAAGAAGCATTGCAATAGTTAATGAAAAAATCATAATTAACGGCACGGCAACTATAATAAATTTAAATGTATTCCACACTGCCAGCCTGAACGTCCGACTTGAAATTATATCCACATAATTATCAATTCCCACAAACTTCATGCTGCTTATGCTGTCGGTCAACGATAAAATAATACAGATGACAAACGGTATAAGAAAAAAAACAAGCATTCCGATAATTGAAGGCAAAGAAAATAAAAATCCTGTCAAAGCGTCCCTTTTTAATAATTTTGATTTTGGAACAAACCCTTTACTCATTGATATAAAGCTCCAATTTATTATTCAGATTTTTTAAGCACTCATCATAGGCTTTTTCACCCTTAAAATAAGGCTCCATAGTTTCCGCGATAAAGTTGCGAACCTTGTAACTAGGCATAGTACAATTATCAATATCTCCAAATGTATCAACAAATAACTGTATTTCCTCGTCTGACAAAGCGGCAAATTTAATGCTGCCGTCAGGAGTTCCTCCTCCGACTTGATCATTCAGCCATTTTTCTATTCCTGCTTTTAATGCGGATTTTAAAACCGGAACGTTTAAATTGAAATTATCCACATAATTTATTGCATGTTTAGTCTGATATTCTTCAGACAACAAAATTTTTATAAGCTCATAAGCATTTGCCTGATTAGGACTTCCGTTGCGGATAGCGGCAATATATTCAGGCTCTGCTACAGTCTTGTTATCGGACGACGGAAAGTTGTATAAAACAGGAGTCTGATCATCCAAAAGCGCAGAATAAGTTTCTAAAACACTGCCCACACTTGATGCATCATAATAAAAGAGCGCTTTATTATTTCTGATTAGCTTGGCTCCGTCTCCTGTTGACGCAGTAAGATATTCCTCGCCGCGATTATCCATTTTATAATAAGTTTTATATAATTCCATTGACGCTTTAAATTCTTCCGAATCGGTCAATATTTTTTTCTTTTCATAATCAATGGCGTCTACGCCGCTCCATGGTGAAAATGCCATCATACCAAGCTGATAAGTACTGAATAAAAGCTCGTCTGAAGAATTTGTATTCTTTGATATAAATTCGCTCATCTGTGAAGAGAAACCGCTGAAATCCGAATTACTGTCAAGTTTGAATCCGGCATGCTCCAAAGCCTCCTGTGTTGAAACCAGAGATAAAACATCATATGATATGGGGATATAATAACGTTTTTCGTTATATAATCCTGAGTTCATTACAGCCTCGTTATATAAATCGCTTTTAAATTCCTCGTCATTTTCAAGATACGTATTTATATCTGCAAAAGTACCGCTGTCCATCATACTGTAAATATCGTCAAATTCAAAATTACGTCCAAAAATCAGGTCAGGACCGTTTCCGGAAGATAAATCATACTTCAAAGCTTCAAGATAATTGGTCTGCGCTTCAGAATCGCCTAACTCTCCAAATTCTTTATATTCAACATCAACCTCAGGATACTTTGACTGAAATATTTTAACAGCTGCCTTAAGCGCACTATTTCCGAAAGGACCTCCGTAAAGAACAAGCTTGCTTGTTTTATCCTGCGCAGATTCTTTATTGCTGTCGTTTGACGACGAACATGCAGAAAATACGCCTGTCATAATAGTTAAACCGATAAAGCAGGATAAAAATGAAGTAACTTTATTTTTTCTAAAAATTAATTTTTTCATAATATAATACCATCCTATTTATAATTATATTTTAAGTATAATTGATTTTACCTGATTTTTCAATATTTTTTCCCTGAATGCTGAAAATATTGCCCTGAATGCAGAAAAATTTCAAATATCTTAAATCCATAATAAGACCTCAATAAAATATTATAAAAGCCACATTATAAATATACCTTTTATAACGTTCTATTTAATTATTATATTAACAACATTCTCATTTAGTATTGTTAAAATCCGTTCAAATAAATTTTACTGAAAGCGCATTTTTCAATGCGCTTTCAGTTCTTGTACGTTACATAAAATTACTTTCTGTAACCATTTGATCTGCCCCTTGAATCAGCGCCGGATTTCTGACTAGTGCTAAGGTTATTACTCGTTGTATTTTTTGCTGATGAAAGGGCGCATTCGCAACCGGTACAAGCGCCTGCACAATTGCATAAGCAAACGCAAGCGTAAGCTTCAATTGTATCAAGTCTTCCA
>OLPE01000827.1_pt1 | contig 23421 bp, 29 predicted proteins | sample 1671901 | NCBI WGS metagenome assembly OLPE01 (sample SAMEA3136624, study PRJEB25190) | human gut metagenome | biome: human gut; feature: human-associated habitat; material: faeces | place: Austria | collected 2013 | reverse complement strand
GAAAAATCTAAGAATACTGAACGTATCTCGGCATAACATCTATCTCGTCATAAGGAAATTTATGCCGAGCTCGGCATAAACCACCTTGTGGAGTTCCCTTGATGGGGAAAGTTTTATCTCCATTTGGCAGAATAACAGATGCTTTCAGCATTTCCTTAATGATGCATAACAGTTTCTTATCTCTTATTCCCAATGCCCATATCTTCCTTATCAGTTTAGTATGATTGATGTTATCGAAAAATCCTTTAATATCAAGGTCTACTACGTGATACATATGCTGTACCTGTATCAATCGCATACACTGAGCGATGGCATGTTCAGCGGATCTATTCGGACGGAATCCGTAAGAATTATCGCTGAATTTTGCCTCGCATATCGGCTCCATGACCTGTAAGATGCATTGCTGCACCGCTCGGTCAACGATAGTTGGAATTCCCAGAGGTCTGGTCTTTCCATTAGGCTTTGGTATCTCCACACGCTTTACTGGGCGTGGGTGATAGCAGCTGAATTGCTTTCTTATGAGACGGACATATTCTTCCTCGTTTAATTTAGCAAGGTCATTAATTGTCCTTTTGTCCACACCTGCGGTATCACTTCCTGTATTCGTCTTTATCGTTCTGTATGCCTTTGATGAGATGGGAGTCAAGAAGCTTCCCAAGGTCAAAGAGTTGCAGACGGAGTACGCGAAATTGCTGGAAGAAAAGAAAAAGACCTATGCCGAGTACCGGCGTTCCCGTGAGAAAATGCGGGAGCTTTTAACGGCAAAGGCAAATGTAGATAGGGTGCTGAAAATGGAGGTAGAACAGGATGTTGAAAAAGAGAAAAACCACGGTCAGCGGTAAGCTGGTTCTGGTCAAAAGCATTCGCAGAACGCGCAGCCACAGAATGAAATTCTGTGTTCAAAGGGGCTTGGGGGCGCTGCCCTCAACAAGCAAGCGGAGAGGAAAATCACAAAGGGATTTTCTTCTCTGCGGGCCTGTGTGTATTAACACAGGCATTGCTTGCCGGTATTATCCCGAATTTAAGATGATATTTTGGGGCTCATGAGCTGTGTGGATTCTGATAGTTTTTGCGATATTTTGTAGGCAGAACCTGCGTCACATCCTTGAATGCCTTAGAGAACTTCCCTTGGGTCTCATACCCTACCTGAGCGGCAATATCGGCAATGGTGGCATCGGTTTCCCGAAGTAGCTTCATGGCTTGGTGTACCCGATACTCCTTCATATAGGTGGCAATGGGCAAACCGTAAACTGCTTTGAACACTTCTTTCAGCGTAGAAGTATTGATGAGATACTGTTTAGAAAGTTCTTCAATCGTGAACCGCTGTTCCAAGTGCTCCGTCAACTGCTGATGGATTTCTTTGATCAGCTCGGTCTGCTGGGAAAAGTACTGTGTTAATTCCTTTTCTCTTGGCTTCAGACAGCTTAAATAAATCAGCAATTCCAGTACTTTCAGCTTCAGCAGAGGCAGCCGCAGGGACGCCTCCACAGAAAAGAGCGGTGCGAAGATATGCTCCAGTTCGGAGCAGGTGGGGATTGCAGAGGGCTTTCCTGAGCAGAAGTGTTCCTGAAACCGCTCGGCTTGAACGCCGGTCTCTCGCAAGAACTCTGGACAAATGGAAGAAAGCTGTTTCAGATCCACGGAAATGGAAATCCCCGCTGAATATCCTAGGGGAAACATCATGGCGGAATCCGCGCAGCAGGCCATACTGTGAACTGTCAAATCTCCTGAACCCAGATAGATGGCGGTACCGCCACGCATATTCCAACCAATACGACCATTACGGCAGTAGTGAATTTCCAGTATAGAGTCTAGCGCACTATGCTGAAAATGGATTTCTGGAGCAAAGAAGGTATTAAAAGATGCTTCAATACCAGGGTAGACATTGTGTAGCTCTATGCGTCCTTTCCCGGTTGTCACTGCTTGAATCTGTTCCGAAAAACAAGTCTCGCCCATGTTTTTACCTGCTTGAGTGCGCTCTATAGAAAGGGTGCCGTTTGGAATCTTTTGGAGCTTTTGAGCGATAACTTTGGATTCTTCTTTTTTCATGGCGTTCCTTTCTGTGTTTCTACTTGCGACGGACAGGCAATCTTTACAAGCCATTCGATCATGTGATGGAAATTTCGGGCCTGCTCGGTATCGGCGGTTCTATAATAGACCTCTTTTCCTTCCCGGCGGCTGACGATCAGCCCAGCCGCTTTCAGCTGCTTGAGGTGATGGGAAACCGCCGGGCTGCTCATGTCCACCATAGCAGAAAGATTGATGACGCATTCCTCACAGTGACACAGCAGCCAAAAAATACGGATACGGCTCCCATCCCCCAACTGTTTGAAAATATCAGCCACAGTCTGAAAGTTTTCTACGCTGGGCATATGTTCCAGTTCCTGCTCGATAGTTTGTCCGTGGTTATGGGGTAAGTGGTTCTGAACCATTTAGCACACCTCCTTGAAGTCTATCTTACCATAGGCCGGCGAGAAAAGAAACTTTACTTCTGAGATATTTCTGGTTCAGGACCAGCGTCATGGGTGTAATCCAAGATACGGACACTGTCGTCTACCTCTTTCTGCACCAAATCCCGCATACGCTTAGCAAAAGGGCAGGGATAGCCGATGGGGGTTCCCTTACTGATACAGGAGGCAAAGGCGATGGTGTCCGCCCCCTGACTCACCAGAGAGCGGGCCCGCAGCACTGCCTTTTTCCCAGGGCAGCCGCCGCAGTTGATAAAGCCCACCAGCTGGATGTCATCCTCACCGTCAAAAGCACCCTTTCGTTCCCGGATGGTACGAAAATCCCGGCTTCCGGGGCAGTAGTCCTCTGTCTGCATACAACGGATAATGCCAAGTTTCATATTGTATTCCTCCTCAAATGATGTAGGACCGGCCATGCAAATTGGGCCGGTCCGCTTTCTTCTGTTATGTGACCAGCTTTTCCAATAGCTGAAGGGCTTCCTCCAGCTTGGGGTTAGGTTCATCCGTGTGCAGCCCATCCCGGATGCAGCCACGGATATGTGCCCGTAAAATCTCCTGATTGACCCGCTTCAAGAGCGCCTGGGTGGCCAGCAGCTGATTAGAGATGTCCACACAGTAGCGGTCCTCCTCAATCATGCGCAGGATGCCGTCCAGCTGTCCTCTGGCGATTTTGATGGAGTGGGTGATATGGGCCTTATCAGCCTTCATGGGTGGTGATCCCCGTCACTTTATAGCCCGCCTCGGTGACCGCCGCTTTCAACGCTTCATCGGTGACAGATTCCGGGACATTGACGGTGGCCTTCTTGTTCTCCAGGCTCACCTGAACATCCGCTGCGCCGGGGATGCCATCCAAAGCGTGGGTGACGTGCTTGACACAGTTCTGGCACATCATGCCTTCAATCATCAGTTCCTTTTTCATCGTAGTTCCTCCATTCGATTGATTGATTGTGGTTTGCTTTGCGGAATGCTCCAGTAAAGGAGCTCCCGCAGGAATAGAAGCAGTAACAGGCGCAGCGGATTCAGCTGCACTGGCGGAAACCGCAGAACCATGCTTGGACTTGAAAAACCGCAGCCGCAGGGCGTTGGACACCACAAATACCGAGCTGAAGCTCATGGCCAGCGCTGCCACCATCGGGTTCATCTTCAAATTGAACGCTGTGTACTAGCATCCGGCGGCGATGGGGATGCCGATAATGTTGTAGAAGAAGGCCCAGAACAGGTTCTCTTTGATGTTGCGGATGGTGGCCTTAGAGAGTTCAATAGCCCCGGCCACATCCAGCAGGTCGCTGCGCATCAGCACAATATCGGCGGACTCCATGGCTACATCGGCGCCTGCACCAATGGCAATCCCCACATCGGCACGGGCCAGAGCCGGAGCGTCGTTGATGCCGTCGCCCACCATGGCCACCTTCTTGCCGCTCTCTTGGAGGTTGCGGACCTCCTGCTCCTTATCTTGAGGTAACACTTCCGCCACCACGCGGTCCACGCCCACCTGTCTGCGAATGGCCTCAGCGGTCTTTTTATGGTCACCGGTAAGCATGACTACTTCAATACCCATGGTCTGAAGATCAGCAATGGCCTGCTTGCTGGTGGGCTTCACCACATCTGCCACTGCGACCATGCCGATGAGCTTACCCGCCGCAGCAAAGAACAGCGGTGTCTTGCCCTGATCCGCCATCTGATCTTGAAGCTGTTCCAGAGCCTCGTCGTGGATGCCCTCGGCATTCAGTAACTTTTGGTTGCCAGCCAGACAGGCGAGTCCTTGGATGCTTCCTTTGATGCCCTGGCCGGGGATCTGTTCAAACTGCTCCACGGGCAGGAATTGCGTGTTTCTTTTTTCCGCCTCGGCTACAATGGCGCGAGCCAAGGGGTGTTCTGACAACTTTTCCAGAGAGGCAGCGATTTGGAGTAGCTGATCCTTCGTGGCACTGCTGTGACACACTAAGTCAGTCACAACCGGCTTGCCTTGGGTGATGGTGCCGGTCTTATCCATGACAACCACATTTACACTGTGGGCAGTCTCCAGAGCTTCTGCGGATTTAATGAGGATGCCGTTAGATGCGCCTCGGCCGGTGCCTACCATGATGGCAGTAGGAGTTGCCAGTCCCAAAGCGCAGGGGCAGGAGACCACCAGTACCGATACTGCGATGGTCATGGCGAACTCAAAGGTCGCGCCGCAAATCAGCCACACCACCATAGCAAGCAGAGCTATACCAATGACTATCGGGACAAAAATTCCAGCCACCTTATCCGCCAACTTGGCAATAGGCGCTTTGGAGCTGGTGGCTTCGTCCACCAGTCGGATAATCTGGGAAAGTGCGGTTTCATCGCCCACTTTGTCAGCCCGTATCTTGAAGTAGCCACTCTGGTTGATAGTGGCACCGATGACCTTATCGCCGATCTGTTTATCTACAGGAATACTCTCGCCGGTGATTGCACTCTCGTCCACCGAGCCAGTCCCCTCCAGCAAAACACCGTCTACCGGGACGCTTTCACCTGCCTTAACGACGAGAATGTCACCCTTTTCCACTTCTTCGGCGGGAATGACAGACTCCACACCATTCCGGATTACTGTGGCCTTCTTGGGGGCAAGGTTCATCAGCTTGTTAATTGCGTCAGAGGTACGGCCCTTGGCACGCGCCTCGAAGAATTTGCCCAGAGTAATGAGCGTGAGAATGGTGCCCGCTCCCTCGAAATAGAGGTCGTGAGCAAACTGATCTACCAGCACCAAATCTCCGTGGCCAAAGCCCCAAGCAATTTTATAGAGAGCGTAGATTCCGTAGGCCAGGGAGGCACCGGAACCCAATGCGATTAGGGAGTCCATGTTGGGCGATCCGTGGAACAGGGTCTTAAAACCCATGCGATAGTATTTGTTGTTGATAATTGCTACTGGCAGAACCAGTAAAAACAGGGTTAGGGCGTAGATCATGGAGTTTTCCGTCCCCAGAAAAACACCCGGCAGCGGCCAGCCCAACATATGTCCCATTGAGATATAGAACAAAGGGATAGTGAATACAAAGGACCAGATTACTCGACGGCGCATCGCCTCATATTCCTTTTTTGCAGTGTCCACCGGGGAGACAGCCTGTGCAGCTGATTTTCCCTTGACTTGCTGTAGGGATGCGCCATAGCCTGCCTTTTCTACAGCGGCGATAATCTGCCCACTGTTTACATTTTTGTCGTCATAAGTCACCACCATACTGTTTTTTAACAGATTGACATTGCACTCTTGCACACCGGTCAGTTTGGATACGCTTTTTTGTACCCTAGCCTGGCAGGCTGCACAAGTCATGCCTGTGACATTGTACTTTTCCTGCATATTTGAAACCTCCTTTTTTGGAAAGCGGAATACCGATACGGGGTATAGGTCTCTCTCCGGTTCTCAGTATAGTCCCGCAAAGAGGTTCTGTATTTCCCGTTCAGAAGAATTTTTGTCCCAAATAGAAGAGTTTCTGAAAATCAATCTGTTATAAACGCTGCAAGAGCATCCCTTCCAACTTCATGTGATATCGTTCCAGCACATCTTTCAGCGTGATTTCTTGCATTTTTTGTTCCGCTGTTTTTTGAATGTCCAAGTAAAAATCCCGCAGCACCAGTTGAATGTTCACGCCCACGCCACAAGCGGGGTTGGTGTGGATGTCCTGATGGAGCAGGGGCTTGTTGCCCTCTACTGCCCGATAGACATCCAGTAGAGTGATTTTCTCCGGCTCACGAGCCAGAGCAGGTCGGGGATGTCCTTTCACGCTGACCAGCAGTCCACCCTTCCGCAGGGCGGACATGATCTGGCGCACATAGGCAGGATTCGTCTGAATGCTCTCTGCCAGCTTGTTACTGGTCAGGTCGCAGTCTGGGTACAGAGCGATAAAAGCCAGAATATGAACAGCATCGCTAAGGCGGGTGGGATATTTCATGGCCTGATCTCCTTTTTTGTTTTGATGTTATTTTTATTATAACAGCATATTGACAGCGACGCAAGTAGATGCTAAGATAATTTGAAGTAAGAATAAAAATAACACCCACTTGAAAGGAATGGTAAAAATGAACTTCTATGATGATCTGGTCATGCAGACCCAGATGAATTATTCCAGGCACTATCCTATCTATGCTTCCGGCAGTACGCCTTATCAGCTGACTGACAAAAAGCCGCTGCCGTATAGCGAACAGATTAATCGGTTGGTACAGGAGGTAAAGGAAGCTGACTGTGTGGTAGTGGGCGGGGCCTCCGGCCTGTCCGCTGCTGGTGGCGGAGATTTTTACTACGAGGACAGCGACTCCTACCGCAAATACTTCCGACCTTTTGCCGAGAAGTACCACTTCAAAGGTGCTTTTGCAGGGATGATGCACCCATGGAAGACAAGGGAAGAGTATTGGGGGTATCTCGCCACCTTCCTTCACACCACCCAGACCGCACCTGTGCGTCATCCCTATCTGGATCTGGACGCTTTGCTGAAAGGCAAGGACTTCTTCATCCTCACCACTAACCAGGATACCCAGTTTGTCAAACTCTACCCGGAGGAGAAGGTGGCAGAGATCCAGGGGGATCACCGCTTCTTCCAGTGTGCCGCCTGTTGTACCGATGACACTTGGGATGCGGTAAAGCCGGTGGCTGATATGGTAGCCGCTATGGGGGATGGCACGAAGATTCCCACGGATCTTATTCCACGGTGCCCCCACTGTGGCGGTGAGGCATTCCCCTGGGTGCGAGGATATGGGAATTTTCTGCAAGGAAAGAAATACGAAGAACAGTACGAAAAAATTTCTCGCTATGTGCTGGAACACAAAGACAGCAAAATTCTGTTCCTGGAGCTGGGCGTTGGCCGAATGACTCCCATGTTTATTCAGGAGCCTTTCTGGAACCTGACCCTCAGCTTTCCCCATGCCCGGTATATTGCTGTCAACAACAAGTATGACTTCCTGCCCAAACAGTTGGAGGACAAGGGCATGACCATTGTGGCTGACATTGCTCAAGTGCTACGGGATGCACGGGACACCATGGGCAGCGGAGATAACGATCAATGAGGGTTGCAAACCAAGCGACGCTTCAGGAACTTGCCGAGCGTATTGATCAAGCAGATGCTGTTGTGATCGGAGGCGGCTCCGGCCTGTCTATCGCTGAAAGCTGCCAGATTATTTTGAAAGATTGGAGGAAGGATAGTGACGCAGTTTGATAAAAGAAACATTAGCATGATGATGGATCTGTATGAGATGACAATGGCAAATGGTTACTTCGCCAACCAGCAGGAACCGCAGAAGGTTGTTTTTGATGTGTTTTATCGGAAGAATCCCGACCAGGGCGGATATGCGGTATTTGTCGGTCTGGAGCAGGTAGTTGAATATGCAGAAAATCTGCATTTCGACAGCGCGGACATTGATTACTTCCGCTCTCTGAACCTGTTTTCAGATGAATTTCTGCAATATTTGAAAGAGTTCCGATTTACAGGAGATATTTACGCCTTTCCAGAAGGAACGGTTATGTACCCCAACGAACCGGTCATTACGGTTGTTGCGCCGCTGATCGATGCACAGCTGATCGAGACGGCGATTCTCACGCAGGTTAATCATCAATCCCTGATTGCCACAAAGACCAGCCGGATTGTTCGGGCAGCGCAGGGGCGTATTGTCTCGGATTTTGGAGCAAGGAGAGCGCATAATATTGATGCGGCAGTCTATGGCGCAAGAGCGGCATATATCGGCGGGGCTTCCGGTACGGCTACCGTAATGGCAGGTCAGAAATTTAGAATCCCGGTAAACGGGACAATGGCGCATAGCTGGGTCATGTACTTTAAAGATGAATATGAGGCGTTCCGGCGATATGCGGAGGTTTACCCGGACAATGTAGTGCTCCTGGTAGATACCTATGATGTGCTTCATTCCGGCGTACCTAATGCGATCCGTGTTACAAAAGAAGTGCTGGAGCCGATGAACCGGCGTTTGAAAGGAGTGCGTCTGGATTCAGGAGACTTGGCGTACCTCTCTAAAAAAGTTCGGAAAATGCTGGACGATGCAGGGCTTGAAGATTGTAAAATCGTAGTGTCAAACAGTCTTGATGAATATACGATTACTTCTATTTTGAATCAGGGCGGGAAGATTGACAGCTTTGGCGTTGGGGAACGGTTGATCACGGCAAAGAGCGATCCTGTGTTTGGAGCAGTTTATAAGATTTCGGCGGTGGAGGAAAACGGCTCCTTTGTTCCGAGGATTAAAGTATCGGAAACCGTAGAGAAAATCACCAATCCCGGGTTAAAGCAGGTATATCGAATATCTGGCGATTGTGGGCAGGCGGTGGCTGATCTGATTACAGGTGCGGAGGAAGAAGTGGATTTAACAAATCCGTACCGCTATGTCGATCCGGAAAAGCCGTGGGAGAACCGGCATTTTGAAAATTGTACTGCAAAGAAACTACAAAAGCTGATAGTCAAAAACGGCAGACGTATAGCCCCGGTACAATCTCTGGAAGAAATCAGAGCATATGTGAAAAGGCAGCTTGACACGGAAATTTGGCCGGAGGAACAGCGGTTTGAAAATCCCCACAGGCATTATCTGGATATGAGTCCGGCATATTATGAAATGAAAATGAATCTGCTGGACGAAGCAAGGAATCTGTAACATTAAGGAGGTGCGAAAAGGATGCTTAATTATCCATGCCAGGTAAAGGAAGAGGTAAAAAGATGGATTCGAGATTATTTTGAGGAAAATGGAAAAGGCTGTTTTGCTGTGATTGGGATTTCCGGTGGAAAGGACTCCAGCGTGGCGGCGGCCCTGTGTGTGGAGGCGCTTGGAAAAGAGCGGGTGATCGGCGTATTGATGCCCAACGGTATACAGTCGGATATAGAGGATGCGAAGCGGCTGGTTAAATTTTTAGAGATACCTCATTTGATTATAAATATAGGAACGACCTCTGCTGCCTTGTGTCGGGAATTGGAACAGAACGAAGTCCTTCAGAGCATGACAGGTAGTGCCGGACTATCAAAAGACAGTAAAATTAATCTCCCAGCCCGTATCCGGATGACAACGCTTTATGCTGTTGCACAAAGTCTGCCGGACGGCGGGCGTGTGGTAAACACTTGTAACCGGTCAGAAGATTATGTTGGATATTCTACGAAGTATGGAGATTCTGCAGGAGATTTCAGTCCCCTTTTAGATTTTCTGGTGGAGGAGGTCAGAGAATTAGGATATGCCCTGGGGCTGCCCAGAGATTTGATTGAAAAGACACCAAGCGACGGATTAAGTGGAAGTTCAGATGAAGAAAAACTGGGGTTTTCCTATCAGACATTGAGTAAATATATAATAACCGGCGTGTGTGAGGATGAAGCTGTCCGAGAAAAAATAGACAAACTTCATAGGATGAATTTGCACAAATTAAAGCCGATGCCTGCATATAAAAAATAGGTGTACGGGAAAAAGAAACGATTGTGTTTGGAGAAAGGTGGAAGCACCTTGTCCCGAAAGGTCAATCTTTCCCAAAGTATTCCGTCTCACGGGCCAGTGCCGGCCGGGGATGGCCCTTCACGCTGACCAGCAGCCCTCCCTTTCGTAAGGCGGACATGAGCTGGCGCACATAGGCAGGATTCGTCTGAATGCTCTCTGCCAGCTTGTTACTGGTCAGGTCGCAGTCTGGGTACAGAGCGATAAAAGCCAGAATATGAACAGCATCGCTAAGGCGGGTGGGATATTTCATGTCCTGCTCTCTTTTTTTGCTTTGATGTTATTTTTATTATAACAGCATATTGACAGTGACGTAAGAGGATGCTAAAATAATTTGAAGTAAGAATAAAAATAACACCCAATCAACAGGAGTGCCGACCGCTATCTGAGTATGGAGAATGCGGTCACGGTTGGAGAAATTCTATTATCAAAACTGAAAATACGAGAAAAGGAGCATTTCATAGATGATAACGGCAAAAAGTAAAAGCTATGAGGAACAGGTAAGGGAGTTGACCGAGCATATCAAAGGGGCCGATGCTATCGTTGTAGGAGCGGCTTCGGGAATGTCAGCGGCAGCCGGATATCGACACTATTATGAGCATGATAAAGACTTTGTAGAGAATCTGGGTGAGTTTGAAAAAAAGTATGGGTACCGCAATTCCTTTGACGGATTTTATTACCGGTACCGCACCAGTGAGGAGCGCTGGGCGTACATAGCAAGGAATCTGTGTATGATTCTCGATGCAGAGACAGGACAGCCTTATAAGGATCTGTTTGAAATCCTGAAGGACAAGAACTACTACATCCTGACGACTAATCAGGACACGCAGTTTACCCGTGTATTCCCGGAAGAAAAGATCAGCGCCATCCAAGGCGACTGGCGGTATTTCCAGTGCAGCCGCCGGTGTCATGATGAGCTTTACGATTCCGTGGAAACGCTTCATAAGCTGAACGACTCCATTGATGCGGATTTGAGAGTTCCCTCTGAGCTGATTCCCCGCTGCCCGAAGTGTGGCGCGGAAATGGAGCCTTGGGTGCGTTCCTGGGTGTTTCTTGAGGGCAGGAAATATCGGGAAGAACACAGCAAGCTCAATGCGTTCCTGAAAAAGAATATGCACAAAAAAGTCTTGTTTCTGGAGCTTGGCGTTGGCCGCATGACGCCGATGTTCATTCAGGAACCGTTCTGGAATATGACCTACGCATGGCCGAATGCCTTTTATATCACAATCAATCCGAGGGACGCTATTGTGCCGGAGGAACTGAAACAGAAGGGCTTGGCAATCCGAGAAGATATTGCAAAGGTATTGACGGACACCAGAAAGATCTCCAACGAGGAAATGAAATGAGCGAAGAGAGCATCAGAACCACAGCAGAATTGATTCGTCACGCAGATGCGGTGCTTGTAGGCGCAGGCTCTGGGCTTTCCAGTGCGGCGGGCTACAACCATTATCATCGCAATGCGGTGTTTGAAGCGAATTTTCATGATTTTGAGGAAGCCTATGGGATTCAAAGTCTTTTTCATGGGTTCTATTACATTTACTCAAAACCGGAACAGCAGTGGGGATTTTATTCACGCTATATAAAATTCATGGAAGATGCGCCTGCAGGTCAGCCGTACATTGACCTTGTGGAAATTTTGAAGGATAAAGAATACTTTATTTTGACGACAAATTGTGACGTTCAAATTCCGAAGGTTTTCCCGGAGGACAGAATATGCCAATTTCAGGGGGATTTCCGATATTTCCAGTGCAGCCAGCCATGCCACGACAAACTGTATGAAAGCCACGATCTGGTTTCAGCTATGCTGGACAATATGGAAGGTCTGGAAGTTCCGGCAGAATGGATTCCCCGCTGCCCGGAGTGCGGCTGGAAAATGGTTCCGTGGGTGCAGGACAATACTTTTTTACAAGGCGAGGCGTGGCAGACCGCGTATCAAAGATACGAGGATTTCGTTCGGAAATATCAGGGCAAAAAGCTGCTCCTGCTGGAACTGGGCGTGGGTGAGATGACACCCAGTATCATCAAACTACCCTTCTGGGAACTTACTGCCAAAAACAAAAACGTCTTTTATGCATGTCTTAATCGAGAGGCATCTCATAGGCCAGAGCATCTGCAGGCACGCAGCTTGTATCTGCAAGGAGATTTGGCGGAAACTTTAGCTGCCCTCCGGCAGGTGCGATCCATCGCAGCAACCATAAAATAGAAAGGAGCGAACGAATATGATTGATTGGAAACCCATTGCCGAAAAATTCAGAGAAGCGGACGCTATCCTGATCGGGGCCAGTAACGGCCTGTCCATCACCGAAGGAATGCATTTGTTTGCAGATAATGCAGCCTTTGATGAATTGTTTGGAGATTTCAAACAAAAATACGGCTTACATTGTATTTTGCAGGGAATGATGGCCGGATGGCTCAGCGAGGAGGAAAAATGGGCCTTCTGGGCCCGGCTCATCCATCATTACTGCGGGCAATACCAGCCTACGCCGGTGATGAACGATTTGAAGGCCATTGTGGGAGAGAAAGATTACTTTGTCGTCACATCAAACGGAGAAGGTCACTTTGAACGGTGTGGCTTCGATCCGACGAAAATCTATGAAATCGAGGGCAACTGGTTTACGATGCAGTGCGCCCGCCCCTGCCACAACACCCTCTATTCAAGTTTAGAGGTAGCCGAAAAATTATCGGCTGCCGAACAGGGCGGCCACGTGCCGACAGAGCTGCTGCCGCGCTGTCCCAAGTGCGGAGGTCCCATGGACATCCACATGGGCGCGGGTCAGAGAATGATTCCGGATACCGCTGCCCAGGCACGGTTCCAAAACTTTCTGAAAACCTACCACGGAAAGAAACTGGTGGTTCTGGAGCTGGGCATTGGCTGGCGCAATCAGCTGATCAAGGCTCCGATGATGCGCCTGGTGGCAAGCGAGCCAAATGCCACTTATGTGACCATCAATCTGGGGGAGATCTATATTGCGGACAATATCAAAGAGAAGTCCTTCGGACTGGACGGGCGGCTGGATGAGCTGCTGCCTGCTCTCCGGGAGGCGTGCGAGGCATGACGATTTCAGAGCAGGTTCAAAATGACTATAAGAGATGGCATCATTTTCTTGAACAAGAAGTAAAGTTTTCGCTGTCTGATAGTGAGAAACACACCAAAGAGCACTGCGCCAGGGTATTGCTGTTCGCTTTGCTGATCGCAGACAAGATGGATTTATCCCAGAAAGAGCGGGAGGCACTGTGTGTCGCCGCGGTTTTCCATGACTCCCTCCGCCAGGATGACTGGTTGGATGTGGGTCATGGCCAGCGGGCAGCAGATTACTACAGAGACTATTGTCAGACACATTCGTTGTCCTTTGATAACCGAGTTTATCTGGTCATGGCATTTCACGACAGGGATGACGCCTTGGGCGAGGCAGCATTGACGGAACAGGAGAGCGGCGTTCTTCTGTATTACATCTTCAAGGATGCTGATGCGCTGGATCGCTTCCGCTTGGGACCGAATGGGCTGGACATCCGCTATCTTCGTACAGCCGAGGGAAAATCCTTCTACCGTTACGCAGAACAATTTGAAAGAGGGGATGCTAATGCATAAGAAGGTTAAAATCACCGTGCTGCGGACGGAATACTATCAGGAACTGGCAGAACAGTATGCAATTCCTAATTTGGGGATGTGTCCTTTTCATCAGAAAGGTCAAGTGCTGTACAGCGATGGCATCAATCCGCCGGATGGGATGTGTGGCGTTGCTTGGCAGGTGATTGCTCCCATGGCGCGTCAGTTATCCTTGGGGGAACTGGTTCAGCCGTCTGGCACTTGGCTCAATGATGATACGGTTGGTGTGTTTGCATGTCCAGATGGCATCCGGCCTGTTATTTTTCTCTTGGAGGCGGAGTAAGGAATGCAATGGACAGATGGAAAGATTCGATGCCATTGGGTGAGCCCGACTAATACCACTTATCTGCGATACCATGACGAGGAATGGGGCAGACCGGTCCACGATGACCAGATGCTGTTTGAAATGTTGATTTTGGAGAATTTTCAGGCAGGCCTCACCTGGGAATGTGTCTTAAATAAACGAGAAGCATTTCGCCGTGCTTTTGACGAGTTTGATTTACGGAAAGTGGCATCTTATAGCGAAGAAAAATTGACGGCTCTGCAAGCTGACTCTGGAATCATCCGTAACCGGCTGAAAATACGAGCCGCAGTGGTCAACGCACAAGTGTTTCAAAAGATACAGCAAGAGTGGGGCAGTTTTGACCGATACTTATGGCATTGGACAGATGAAAAAATCATCCAAGAAGTAGACAAGGTCAGCTCACCGTTATCGGATGCCATCTCAAAAGATTTGAAAAAGCGAGGCATGAAGTTTGTGGGGACCATAATCATCTATGCCTATTTGCAGGCAGTGGGAGTTATCAACTCTCATGAATCAGGTTGCTTCCTGAATCCTTTGCAGCAGTAGAGAATGCATAAAAAAGCCGGGAAGTTGACTCAAATTGTCAATGCCTCCCGGCTATTATCTTGCAGATATTATAGCAATTCAACTTTTTAATGCAATAGCAACAACGTTGAATTGCATATCGCAAATATGCTGTTTGAATGTTGCGCTAATTTCTTGACTTGCGATAATATAGTTAGAATCATGGTATATATTTCATTCCCCATTGGGAAATGGCGTAAAAGACCGGCAGCAGGTCCCGCCCTTTCTCGGTGAGGGAGTACTCCACTCGCAGAGGCATTTCATTATATTGGATACGCTGAACCAATTCGTCCGCTTCCAGTTCCTTCAGGGCGTTGGTCAGGGCTGTATTGGTAATGGGTTTGAGAACTTTTTTCAGTTCCCCAAACCGCATGGGGCACTTGATGCACAGTTCATAGAGAATTTGGAGTTTCCATTTGCCCTGCAGCATTTGAACCACCGGCGTGACCGGGCAGTTTCCCTCGTCGGTTAGAATGACACTGCCAACCTTTTCTTTGAATTCTTCATAAGTCATAATTGGATCGTTCCTCGTCTTTTGCGGTATATTTTTTGATACCAGGTACAAATAATTTGCGTACTTGAACAAAAATTGCTATCAGATATAATAAATATATCACTGGTTGGCCATGCAGTCAACGACTGAAATCTCTTAGAAAGGTCTGAATTTTATGAAAGAACTGAACATTATGGAGGCTACTGTTCTGACCTCCCCCAATCCGCTGACACTGATCTGCTCTAAAAAGGAGGATGGTTCTACGAACCTGGCTCCCATTTGCTTTGTGTCTTACCTCTCCTTCAATCCGCCTATGGTGGGCTTCGCCACTGGCAAACAGTCCCACACCGGCAAGCGTGTGCGTGAGATCGGCAAAGTCATTGTCACTGTTCCCGGTGAGAGTCTGGCAGGCGCAGTAATGGCCTGCGGAGCATCTACCGGTGCCGAGACAGACAAGGTGGCCGCCAACAACATTGAGATGATGGATGTGGAGGGCAGCGACATCCAGATTCCGGCGGACACCCGGCTGGCGATGGTGGCTACCTTGCAGCAGTCGGTGGAGGTGGGCGACCATATCCTGCACATCTGTCAGGTAGACAAGTTCCTGGGCGATGAGGACAAGAAGGGGCTGTACGCCTGGAACGGCTTCGGGAAAGTTGCACCTGCGGCAGAAGGCTAAATCTTAAAACGGTAAGGAGGCGTCAGCGGTGGCTGTTTGTATTAAAGACTGTATTCAGAACATGAATCTGGTGATCGGCTGTACGATTGGTTGCAGCTACTGCTACGCCAGAAATAATGTCCGCCGGTTTCACATGATCGACGACTTTGAAAAGCCAGAGTTTTTTCCAAATAAGCTGCGGCTGATGGAGAAAAAGCGCCCACAGAATTTTCTGCTCACCGGCATGAGTGATTTCTCCCACTGGAAGCCAGAGTGGCGGGAACAGATATTTGCCAAGATGACTGAAAATCCGCAGCACCAATATCTGTTTTTGACCAAGCGGCCGGAGAATATTGTGTTTTCCACGACCCTGGAGAATGCGTGGTTTGGTGTAACTGTTACCTCCAGCAAAGAGAAAAACCGTATCCAGACTTTGCGGGAGCATATCCATGGCGGACACTATCATGTGACCTTTGAACCTATGTTTGATGAGGTTGGCATGGTGGACCTTACCGGAATTGAGTGGATCGTCATTGGGACTGAGACTGGACATAGGAAGGGCAAAGCCGTATCGAAACCGGAATGGGTGTGGAACCTGACACATCAGGCCCATGCGCTTGGCATCCCTGTATTTATGAAGGAAGATCTGCTTCCTATCATGGGAGAGGCACAGATGGTACAAGAATTTCCCCCGGCTTTTTACCGGGTATTGGAGGAACAGAAGACATGGCGGAAGTAAAAGAGAGCAGCATTCTGATTCAGAATGTAGAAACCAAAAATATTATGACAAAATCCGCCCTGCCGGTGGGAGGCTATTCCGTCAATCCTTATGTGGGCTGTACCCATGGCTGCAAATATTGCTACGCCTCGTTTATGAAGCGATTTACCGGGCACACCGAACCGTGGGGGACATTCCTGGATGTGAAACATTGGCCAGAAATCAAAAATCCGCAAAAATACAAAGGGCAGCGCGTAGTCATCGGTTCAGTGACCGATGGCTATCTGCCCCAGGAGGCTCAGTTTCAGAACACCCGTAAGCTTCTTGAACAGCTCCTGGGCAGTGAGGCAGAAATTCTCATCTGTACCAAGTCAGACTTGGTAATCCGTGACATTGACCTTCTGAAAAAATTGGGAAAGGTCACGGTCTCTTGGTCGATCAATACATTGGACGAAGGCTTTAAAAATGATATGGACGATGCCGTCAGCATCAAGCGGCGGCTGGATGCCATGAAGCAGATCTATGATGCGGGCATTCGTACCGTCTGCTTTATTGCCCCTGTCTTTCCGGGTATCACGGATTTTGAGGCTATCTTCCATCAGGTCAGAAATCAATGCGACCTGATATGGTTAGAAAATCTAAACCTGCGAGGCAGATTCAAAAAAGACATCATGGACTATATTTGTAAAAAATATCCTGACTTGGTTCCGCTGTACGACGCTATCTACAACAAGAGAGACAGAAGCTACTTCTGTGGTTTGGAGGATCAAGCGGAACGGCTGGCACAAGAAAACAGCTGTCCCTTCGTGGACAACGAGCTGCCCTACGGCCGGGCAGAGCCTGGGCACCCGGTCATTGTGGATTACTTTTACCATGAGGAAGTGCGTGGCTCGGAAAACACCGGGCGACGCAACCCCAAAAAATAATTTGTGAAATAAATGGGTTCTGACATGGAGCTGTGCTTCAATGTCAGAACCTTTTTTAGCACTGTTTACCCATTCAGAAGTTTTCTTGTCCCTCTTGGAAGGACTTGTACTCCGTCCATTGCTTTTCGATTTTCCCCGCTCTACAATGTAAACAGAACGATTAAATGATTGTTTATTGATATTGAGAGGTGAGAAAGATGCTTTTGAAGGATGCGAAGATTGGACGGACCTATACCGTAAAGTCCATTCATCTTCCCTTTCAGTTGGAGCGGCGTCTGGAAGCTTTAGGAATGACCCGGCAGACCGCTATTTCTGTACTGAACCGAAAAGGGAAAGGAATTTTGATTATTAAACTGCGGGGCACCCGCTTTGCCCTAGGGTATAACATTACCAAAAATATTACGGCGGAAGAAGGTGAAGTGCATGAGTGAGCATGAAATGACCATTGGATTTATCGGCAACCCGAACTGCGGCAAGACCACCCTGTTCAACGCCTATACCGGGGCCAACCTGAAAGTGGCCAACTGGCCGGGCGTGACCGTGGAGAAGGTGGAGGGCGTCATGAAGGACCACGACCTTACCATCCATCTGGTAGACTTACCCGGCACCTACAGCCTGACTTCTTACACCATGGAGGAAACAGTCTCCCGGCAGTTCATTCTCAGTGACGAGGTGGATGTCATCATCAATGTGGTGGACGCTTCAGCACTCGAACGCAACCTTTATCTGACCTTGCAGCTGCTGGAGCTGGGAAAGCCGGTGGTGTTGGCCCTGAACATGATGGACATTGTAGAAAAGCGGGGCATGGAGATCGACCTGCACCGTCTGCCGGAGATGCTGGGCATCCCGGTAATCCCGGTCTCCGCCCGTAAGCGCCGTGGGCTGGATATTCTGCTCCATGCCGCCGCCCACCACAAGGATTGCACTGACCCGGACTGTTTGATCCACCACAATAAGGTCTGCTCCAAGCACCGGCACAATCACCACTCAGAGTATACCATGGTCTATTCCGATGAGATCGAGGACAAGATCGACCAAATTATGCCGGAGCTGAAGCGTCGTTATCCAGGTCTGACGAACTACCGCTGGCATGCGCTGAAGCTGCTGGAGGAGGATAAGGAGATCACGGAGAAGTACCCGGTGAACCTTCCCCAGGTGCTGGATCGCAGCTACGAGTCGGACATCATCAACCAGAAATATGACTTCATCGGGGAAATCATCGGTGAAGTCCTGCTCCACAAGGAACGGCAGGATCTGCTCACCGAGCGGGCGGACAAGCTACTCACCAGCAAAGTGTGGAGTATCCCCATCTTTCTGGGAATCATGGCCGTTACCTTCTTTTTGACCTTTACCATTGGCGACTGGATCAAGGGATATTTTGAGCTGGGCATTGACTGGCTTTCCGGCGTGGCGCAAAGTGGTCTGACGGCAGTTCACGCCGGGACAATCCTCACATCGCTGATGGTGGACGGTATCATCGGCGGCGTGGGCACTATTGTCACATTTTTGCCCAATATTTTGATTCTTTTTTTATGTCTGGCACTACTGGAGGACAGCGGTTATATGGCCCGTGTGGCCTATGTGATGGAGGACATCATGAGCAAGCTGGGGCTTTCCGGCAAAGCCTTCATTCCCATGCTGCTGGGATTTGGCTGTACGGTTCCCGCCATCATGGCTTCCCGTGCGCTGGAAAACAAGCGGGACCGCTTCAAGGTCATGCTGGTAACGCCATTCATGAGCTGCAACGCCCGGCTGACCATCTACATTTTGTTCTCCGAGATGTTTTTCGGAGACAACGCCATGCTGATGGCCTACTCCATGTACCTGATCGGCATTGTGGTTGCCATTGTGGTGTCCGCCGTTATCCACCTGCTGGATCGGAAAAAGAGCGTCAATTACCTGATGATTGAGTTGCCAGAGTATAAACTGCCCGATTCCCGGACGGTGGCCATCTATGTGTGGGAGAAGGTCAAGGATTATCTGGAAAAGGCAGGCACTACGATTTTTATTGCCACACTGGTTATTTGGCTTCTGCTGAACTTTGGCCCCCATGGCTATTCCCCGGATATGGCACAGAGTTTCGGGGCTATGATTGGTAAGTGGCTGGTTCCCTTCTTTGCCCCCATTGGCTTGGGCTTCTGGCAGATTGCCGTGGCTCTGATTGCCGGTGTCTCCGCCAAGGAAGTGGTGGTGTCCAGCTGTGCTGTGTTGTTCGGCATTGTCAACGCCAGCTCGCCAGAGGGGATGAGTGCTTTTGCATCTGCATTGAACGGTATCGGCTTCGGGCCTCTCAATGCCCTCAGCCTGATGGTGTTTTGCCTGCTCTATATTCCCTGTGCGGCGGCTCTGGCTACCATTCGCAAGGAGTCAGGCAGTTGGATATGGATGGGATTTACTGCCCTTTTCCAGCTAGCGGTGGCATGGATTGTTACTTTTGGAGTGTATCAGATCGGCTCTCTTGTATTGCTTTAAGACAGCAGGTTTTACAAAGTGTACCAAATATAGATAGGAGATTTGTATGGCGTCTTTGATTTTGCTTGCCGCATTGGCACTGTATTGCATCTGGTCGCTACGGCGTATTATAAAGCGACGCAAAGAAAATCGCGGAAAGTGTTCCGGTTGCCCTTATCAAGGCACTGGAATGTGCCGATAAAAGCTGCATTTTGCCCAAACAGAAGAACCCTTTTCCCGAATAGCAGGATATGGGTTCAAACCGTTGACGAGGACGGTTTTCCTGCGTATGATGAAGATACAGTTAAATAACGATTTAATTGTTCGGCACAAAATTAATACTCGGAGAGGAGATTTTCAAAATGAAAAAGACTTACAAAATCGATGTGGATTGCGCTAACTGCGCCAACCTGATGGAGGATGCAGCCCGCAAGACCAGCGGCGTACAGAGCGCTACGGTGAATTTTATGACCCTCAAGATGAACGTGGAGTTCGAGGAAGGTCAGGACCCCAAGGCTGTTATGCAGGAGGTTCGCAAAGCCTGCAAGAAGGTGGAACCCGATTGCGAGATCTTCCTGTAAGCCAGCGAAACGAAATGCCCTGTTGAGCGGCAGCTTGCAGGGCGTTCTTTCTCTTAGACAAATAAACGAATAAGCAATCGTGAAAGAGGTAAAACGAAATGCAGGAGTATATCATCAACGGTCTACTGATCGTGGTGGCTCTGCTGGCCGTGATCCTTCAGATCATCGGCACGCGGCCCTCCGCCGGTATGACCAAAAAACAAAAAGTGATGTTGTGGCGGATTCTGACTGCTACGGTTCTACTGTTAATTTTGCAGGTCCTGGGCGCAGGCGCATTTGAAGTGTTTGGCGCGGCAGGCCGTTGGGTACGTCTGGCTGTGTTCCTGGTGGATTATCTGGTCATTGGCTACGACATCATGGAAAAGGCCGGAAAGGGTATCCGCAACGGGCAGGTATTCGACGAGCACTTCCTGATGGCGGTGGCTACGCTGGGTGCGCTTGCCCTGGCCATATATGAAAACGGCGACTATCTGGAGGCCATCGCGGTTATGCTGTTCTACCAGGTGAGCGAATGGTTCCAGTCCTACGCCGTGGGCAAGAGCCGCCGGAACATCAGTGATCTGATGGACATCCGTCCTGATTATGCCAATATCGAACGGGAGGGAAAACTGGAACAGGTAGACCCGGACGAAGTGGGTATCGGCACCATTATTGTGGTACAGCCCGGCGAAAAAGTTCCTATTGACGGTACGGTGGTTCAGGGTGAATCTACGCTGAACACCGCCGCCCTCACAGGCGAGAGCCTGCCCCGCGAGGTCAAAACCGGGGATGAGATCATCTCCGGCTGTATCAATATGACAGGCTTGCTCTATATCCAGACCACCAAGGAATTTGGCGAGTCCACTGTCTCCAAGATTCTGGATCTGGTGGAGAACGCCTCCTCCCGGAAGTCCAAGTCGGAGGACTTTATTTCCCGCTTTGCCAAGATCTACACTCCTGCGGTGTGCTATGCCGCGCTGGCGCTGGCTGTATTGCCGCCGCTGGTACGGATGTTTGCCATGGGGCTGGATGCAGGCTGGGAGACCTGGGTATACCGGGCACTGACCTTCCTTGTTGCCAGCTGCCCTTGTGCTCTGGTCATCTCCATTCCTCTGTCTTTCTTTGCAGGCATCGGCGGAGCCAGTAAGGCGGGCGTTCTGGTGAAGGGATCCAACTATCTGGAGACCCTATCTCAGACCAAGATCGTGGTATTTGACAAGATCGGTACTCTGACCCAGGGCGTGTTCGAGGTCAACGCTATCCACCACAACGAGATGGACGAACGCAAGCTGGTGGAGTACGCGGCCCTGGCAGAGAGTGCTTCCAGCCATCCCATCAGCAAGAGTTTACAGAAAGCCTACGGTATGGAAATCGACCGTAGCCGGGTGACTGATATTCAGGAACTTAGCGGCAACGGTGTCATCGCTACGGTGGACGGTCATCAGGTGGCAGCTGGTAACGACAAGCTCATGAATCGTCTGGGGGTCCAGGCTATTCCGTGCCACAGCGTAGGCACCATTATTCACATGGCGATTGACGGGAAATATGCCGGGCACATTGTTATTTCCGACATCGTGAAGCCTCACTCCAAGGAAGCCATTCAGGCATTAAAGTCGGCTGGGGTTCGCAAGACTGTGATGCTTACTGGTGACGCCAAGAAGGTGGCTGATAGTGTAGCCTCCGCACTGGGGCTGGATGAGGTTTACAGTGAACTGCTTCCTGCCGACAAGGTGGAGAAAGTGGAGCAGTTGATTCAGAACAAGCCGGAGAAAGAAAAACTGGCTTTTGTGGGAGATGGCATCAACGATGCCCCGGTGCTTCGCCGGGCAGACATCGGCATTGCTATGGGCGCTATGGGTTCTGACGCTGCCATTGAAGCTGCGGATGTAGTACTGATGGATGACGATCCAATGCAAATTTCCAAAGCAATCAAAATCTCCCGCAAGTGCCTTGGCATCGTCTATCAGAACATCGTGGTGGCCATCGGCGTAAAACTGGCCTGCCTCGTACTGATTGCGCTTGGTTTCGCCAATATGTGGCTGGCCGTGTTCGCTGATGTGGGCGTAATGATCATCGCCGTCCTCAATGCTATCCGGGCACTGTTTGTGAAAAATCTTTAAGGTTTCGTGAGAGACGAAAACAGAAAGGAGGGTTCCTAATGCATTATTATTGGCCCCGCGAACCGCAAGGGCGGGAACTGGAAAACCTGACACAGTTGTTTAAGGTTCTAGGGGACCCTTCCCGTATGAAGGTTCTGTTTCAGATTGGTTCCTCAGAGGCGTGTGTCACTGAAGTAGCTGCCAGGCTCAATATGTCAGAGTCTGCTGTTTCTCACCATATCCAAATTTTACGCATGAACGGTTTGGTTCGCTGGCGCAGGAGTGGAAAGGCTATTTACTATGTTCTAAAAGATGAACATGTTCGCTCAATTATTTCTCAGGGATATGAACATATCACAGAACTTGTAAAATACTAAACCCTATCTGCGTTACTGAGAAATTATGAAACGCCTCTATATGCAAAGCCTGACATTCAATGCAGAGCTGTGATGCAAGAAAAGAGGTGTGAATCATGGATTCTAAAATGAAGTCACGATGGGTACACTGCCCGATCTGTGGCGGTAAAACAAGAACAAAGGTGTATGAAGATACCGTTCTGATCAAGTTCCCGCTCTATTGTCCAAAGTGCAAGCGGGAGATTTTGATCGACGTGGTAAAACTGAAAATGGTCCCCAGCAAAGAGCCGGACGCTTAAAGCGCAGAGCCTGCTACCCGATATTTTACCGGTAGCAGGCTCTGTTTGCGTTTGTGGGACTATTCAATTTTGCTTCCCTTGTTGGTACGCAAAGCGCTCAAAACAGCCTCGATCACGGGAAACAAGGTAGCCGCTTCTTCCTCGCTACATTCATTGATGAGCAGGTACACGCGGCGAACAGAAGGACTGTCGCTCTGCGGACCATCGTCAAAAAGCTCTCTTGCGTCTATTTTAAGCGCACGAACAACTTTGAATAAAGTCTTGAACTTTGGATTTCCACGGCCCATTTCCATATTGATGATGGTGCGCACATCAGTATCGCACTTGTCGGCTACTTCTTCCTGTGTGAGGCCGAGTTCCAACCGGGCGTTCTTTACGGCGTCAGCTAAACGCTGCGAATGATCTAACATCTCGGTTCACCTCAAAAATATTCTACAATAAGAAAAAACAAAGCGTTCCAGAGTACGGAACGGTTACAAGAAAAGGAACACTG
>OLPE01000810.1_pt1 | contig 24072 bp, 20 predicted proteins | sample 1671901 | NCBI WGS metagenome assembly OLPE01 (sample SAMEA3136624, study PRJEB25190) | human gut metagenome | biome: human gut; feature: human-associated habitat; material: faeces | place: Austria | collected 2013 | reverse complement strand
TTTTAACAAAAATACTCCGTCTGTGTCAGCATTTACGCAACAACGTTCAAAAGTATTTCCAGAGGCTTTTGAATATTTGTTTAAATCTTTTACGGATGCCGGATATTCCCGATACCATGTATGTGCTGACAAATGATACAAAAGTAAATGGTGGGGCTGCAATATTAAACGATGATATCAGACAGGAGATCGCTGAGAAGGTAGGAGATTTTTATATGCTGCCTTCCTCAATCCATGAAACGCTGATTGTACCGAAAGATGCGGGAATGGAGTTTAAAGAACTTGAGCAAATGGTACAGGAAGTAAATCAGACACAGGTGGCGCCGGGAGAACGTCTTTCGGATCATGTATATGAGTATGATGCTAAAGAACATGAACTGTTCCGCAGTGACCGGGCAGAGGAACGTGCCAAGCAGAAAGAGGAAAAAAGAGATAACCGTCATGAGCGTGTTTCAGTAAAGGAGAAACTTGCGGAGAAAAAAGATGCTGTTATTAAGATGAATGCCGGAAAGGAGCATTCTGCACCGGAAAAGAAAAAGGAAGCGGTAATATAGGAGGAGTGGGATATGTATACAACAGGAGATAAGTTATTAAATGTGATGAAAGAGGAAGAAATCGGGATTGCGGAGCTTGCTAGAATTTCCGGTGTGCCGGAGAGAACAATTCTTGACATTATGGCAGGGGTTAAGGAGCCAGAACTTGGTGTTATCATAGAAACCACAAAGACGGATGCCGGAACAAGAGTATTGCCAATCACAGAGGATGTGGCACAGATGTTTCAGGCAATCATCGAGGACAGAAATGCACCGAAAGTGGAGAAATCCATAGATGGATATAGCGGATTCCTGTTTTACGATGATAATGGAATGCCACTTGTGGCAATGCACTGGCAACATCGTTTCAATCATATGGTCGGCAGATACAATGACATCTACCGAGTGCAGTTGCCAAATATCACGCCTCATATATGCCGACATACCTATTGCTCCAATATGGCAAAATCGGGAATGAATCCAAAGACATTACAATACCTCATGGGGCATTCGGATATTAGCGTTACCATGAATGTGTACACGCATATTGGGTTTGATGATGCCGAGGAAGAATTGAAACGGATGGAAGAGTTTAGGAAGGCACAGGCGGAGGTTGAGCAGAAGAAGGAGAAACCGATGTCGCAGAAAATGTTCAAAGTAGTTTAATATGGAAAAGGGATGACGCTCTGGTTTAGGCTAGGGCGTTATTTTTGTGGAAAAAACGATTATATAAGATTATAATATAATTAGGGTTTGCTCGGTTATATAATTAAGGAGGGATTCAAGTGTTTTTTTCAGAATATTATGGAATTGATTCTTCTGTAGTGGAGCATTATGGTGCTGTTGATATATCTTTTGTTTGTGACATTCCATTGTTCATTGATCCAATTCTTGAATATGAAGATAACCAAAAAAGAAATAAGAGAAGTGTCAACGAGCGTAGTGTTAAAAAAATAGAGAATCTAGTGCAAAAAGGAGGAACACATAATGACTCAATATAGTGAAAAATCTTATAAAATGGCGTCAGATAACACAAAATATAATGCTGACGGAAAAGCAGTAATATCAGAAAATGATGAGTGGCGTGATGAGAAAGAATGGGATGAAGTATTTGAGCAGATGCAGAATGAACAGAAAAACCCTTAGTAGTAAGAAGTTCCATTTTACTACCAATTTTACTACTAACAGGCAGTGACAACTTGCTCAATCTTGCTCTGATTTGCCACAATCTGTAATTTCAGAGCATATCACAATAACCCCGGAAACTCTTGCAAAACAGGGCATTCCGGGGCAAAACAAGGAGAAATAAAACAATGATAAAAATACTATTTGTTTGCCACGGCAGGTCAGTTGTACAATAAATCGGACTTTGTTAAACTGGGGCAAAGTAGGGCAAAATGTACCGCAAACCCGCATAAATACTACGGTTTCGACTACTAAGGGTTGAGCCGGAGAGGGAATATAGCCAAATGTTTTGGGATAATTCCTTAGTAGTAATGGACTACTAAGGAGTGTTGTATGTAATGAAAATGAATGTGATGTTTATTTTTGGAATTCAAAAATATATATTAGTATTAGAATAATCAAGAGCAAGTTTGGAAGGAGAGACATATATTGGAAAGTATTAACAGTAAGACGTTGGGGCACGATGATACGAGTGGTTTTGAATTTGTTAAAGAGGCTTTAGGCGAAAATGTGACTGCAGCAGTGAATTTTGATAGATTACAAAAACATCCTGAGAAAGGATACATAATATTTGAAATGTTGAAGTGTGAGAAATCACAAAATGTTACACCGTATACAAGCCATCCACGCAGATATTGGAATAAGAATGCCAATAAGTTTCTCGCGCTATGGAGAGCAAAGCAAGATTTTGCTGCAACGCTATATTTGGTGAATTATGCTGAAGCTGGAACGCCACATGAGAACGAGGTTCTTGTAATAGAAGTTTGTGATATGGATGAGAATGGAATTACAAGAGAAGAAGTTACAAAGCATACTAGAGAAACTTTTTCAAAATGGTTTTCGGAATTAAATAATCAATGTTTAGTTTCTAAGGAAGAATTAGCAAATTCAATATATGAAAATAAAACAGCAGATGAATTAGGAAATATTGTACTTAGAAAAGGTAAATATTCAGGAGAAATGTTAAGAACAATTTATGTAAAAGATATTGGGTATTTAGAATGGCATTCTAAGCAATCATATGAATATTCAAATGCTGTAAAATGGTATCTGAAAAAACTAGAGAGTTAAGTAATACATAGTATAACTAAGAAAATCAGGTTTTGCCACTTAACTCGGCAATGGTTTTAGGAAAATCGAAAATTTTGAGGACTTGTTATGAGGGGCAAGAGAAATAAATAGATTCACGTTAAAAGACCATAAAATAGGTGAATTTCAAAAAAAATCAAATATGCCACAAAGCCTAGGTAGAAATATTGCCGGGAATGTGGCTTTTTTTGTTGATAAAATGTTATAAGAATGTTATAATTTTGCTATAGCTTTTAGTCGTTTATTATTGATATTTTGAGGTGAGAACATGGGTTTTTCAGAGAAAATAAAAACTTTAAGACAAGAATGTTTACTGAGTCAAGAGGCATTTGCAAAGGAGCTAGGTGTTTCTTTCGCAACAGTTAATCGTTGGGAAACGGGGAAAACACAACCAACATACAAAGCCTTACGCACTATAAAAGAATACTGCGAAAAGAACAATGTTGAATTTTCGATAGATACTAATATTGAAAGAGGTAGTACAAATGGCTAAGTCTACGAATATAAACAATAGAAGATACCTTGGAAATAAATATAAACTTTTACCATTTATTAAAAAGGTTGTGGATTCAGAGTGTACAGATATTGAAATAGTTGTAGATATTTTTTCGGGAACTGGTGCAGTTGCTTCAGCTTTTCAGGATAAGCAATTGATAACCAATGATATTATGTATAGTAATTATATTTCTAACCTTGCGTGGTTTTCACCACGAAAGTATAGCAGAAAAAAAATAGAAAAAATAATTGATGAATACAACGCCATGGCCGTTAATGAAGAGAATTATATGACCATAAATTTTTCTAATACATATTTTAGTCATGATGATTGTTCAAAAATTGGATTTATCCGAGAGGATATAGAGGCTAAATATGTAAACAAAGAAATAAATGAGAGGGAAAGAGCATTATTAATAACTTCACTTCTTTATGCAATGGATAAAATTGCGAAAACATGTGGACATTATGATGCATACCGTCAAGGCGTAGAATTTGATATGCATTTAGAATTATTATTACCGGAAGCAAGCACAACGAATAACAAAAAGAATAAATGTTACAATGTGGATTCGAATGCTTTAGCAGGAAAAATTGTTGCAGATCTAGTTTATATTGACCCTCCATATAATTCGAGACAGTATTGCGACGCATATCATTTACTTGAGAATGTAGCCAGATGGGAAAAGCCAGAAGTCTTTGGTGTCGCAAAGAAAATGGATAGGACAGCATTGAAGAGTAAATATTGTACCAGAAGTGCAGCAGAGGCATTTGCGGATTTGATTTCAAATTTGAGGTGTAGATATATTGTATTATCTTACAATAATATGGCTAAAAAAGGGAATGATCGTTCAAATGCAAGAATATCTGATGAGGATATTTTTAGAGTTCTTTGTGCTAAAGGAAAAGTAAAGGTGTTTTCTGAAGAGTATAAAGCTTTTACAACTGGGAAGTCGGATATAGAAGATAATCAAGAGAGATTATTCTTATGCATATGTAATGAGGAGGAATAAAATGATTCAATCGCCACTAAATTATACTGGCGGAAAATACAAATTGTTGCCACAGATTCTGCCACTTTTTCCTAAGGAAATAGATTGTTTTGTTGATTTGTTTTGTGGTGGTTGTAATGTTGGAATTAATATTTGCGCTAAAAAATATATTTATAATGATAATTGTGAGCCATTGATTAATCTTTATTCTGTTATGCAGACTTTAGAGTCAGCATGCTTTATTGAAAAAATAGAAACTGTAATAAAAAGATATGGTTTGTCGGACGTAAAGCTATATGGGTATGATTTCTATAACTGTAATAGTTCAGATGGATTGGGAGCATATAATAGGGATAAATACATGAAGCTCAGAGCAGACTTTAATGCATTGAAAGAAAGGAATGCTGATTATTATGTTATGTTGTATGTACTTATTGTATACGCATTTAATAATCAAATCAGATTCAATAGAAATGGAGAATTTAATTTGCCGCCGGGCAAAAGGGATTTCAACCAAAAAATGTATTGTAAAGTCGAAAACTTTATAGAAGTGATTCAAAATCAAAATGCTACATTTATGCATAGAGATTTTAGGAAGATAGAAATTGATAAACTTACGGGTAAAGATTTTGTGTATGCTGATCCTCCATATTTAATTACTTGTGCTGCTTATAATGAGCAGGGAGGGTGGTCAGAAGATGACGAAGAGGATTTACTTCAAATGCTTGATGATTTATCAAACAGAGGCATAAAATTTGCGTTATCTAATGTTTTGGAATCAAAGGGAAGAGAAAATATTTTATTAAGAAAATGGATAGAATCTAGACCAAACTACAAAATGATAGATTTGAATTACTCATATAATAATGCAAATTATCAGAGAAAAAATAAGGAACAAAAAACTAGAGAAATACTTGTTGTGAATTATTAGGAGGCTATTATGAGAATAAAAGAAGGTCAGATTTTTAATCTGATGGATACAAATGGAAGAAGAAATGATGTAATCAATGCTTTGCAAGGCTATTTAACAATCTTAGATGATATTCAGAACGAGCAAAAAATGAATTGGGCCTCTATGCCGGAGAGTTTGGCACAGTATGAGTTTTATAGACAGGCTATAGAATTATCCCCAGAGGTTTTTGGGAAACATGGTCCATATGATAAACTTGTTGAAACACTTGAAAGTAATAAGGAGTTTGCAACAGCTGTTCAAACTCAAGATATGGAGTGGATTCAAAAGAATAGTTTTATGTTCCAAAGTCTTGTTAAGCAATTTGATTTAGGAATAGAAGATAGGGCTAGGCATTATACAAGTAATTTAGTGAAATTGGGATTCACAGATGAAGGTAGAGAAATATCACCTGTTGGAGAACTTCTTCTTGATTTAAAAAAACTGAGAAAAGATGATTTGGAAACAATGCTCCCTATAGATGGAGTTAATATAGTTTATTTGCGTCAGTTGATGAAACTGCGATTATTTGATACTGAAGGAGAAAAATATTATTCGCCATTTAATTTGGCAATTTTTGCATTATTAAAACGTCATAGATTGTCAGAAAATGAGTTTTCTGAGCTTGTTCAGGGATTAAGTCCATATTCGGATTTTTCAGATATTGAACAATATGTTTCAGATTATAGAGAAGGAGATATTGTTTCGGGTGTTTCGATTGATATTCCGGTAGAGATACATACAAATGAAAGGATATCAGAAACGGTATTCCGAGATAATTATAAAAATAGAAAAAGTAATGCAGGAGTTGATGTATATTGGGCATATTATAATCTTCTATTTGATTATGTAGAGAATCCATCCTCTGCAACAATAGACAAATTGCTTACATTCTTTGAAAATAACAAGGCAATGCTTAATAAAGCATTTGGGTGTGGTCAGAATGTATTTACTCAAAAAACGGGAGATAGGCCAACAACAATCGCATTTGCTAAGCAATACAAGAAAATGTTTGAAGGAAATTTAAATATTTATATGTTTAAGCAGTTTTCATTGTCAAAGATACTTGATCAGATTCGTGAGTATTCGGATACTACAAAACGAATTTTTAAGGCAACCGGTATTATTAGTTTTGATAATGGGTTTGTTGAATTAGCGTATCGAGAATTGTGCGCATGCATATTTGAGGAAGAAAAAATTAAGAATAGAATAGCAGGAAGTATAAGCGAGGAGTTACATTCATATTATGATTGTTATGAAGAATACGAAGAGGGGATAAATAGTTTTTATTGTGATATAACTTCCTTATCACAAATACTTGAATATTATGAAGAAGAAACAAAACAGGTTGAAGATAATATTCAAAAAGAATTTCCAGGGGCAACTATTGAAGAGATTCCTGTTATTGTTGCGGACAAACGAAGAAAAGAGTTTGCTGAATTTATCGATAAGAATTATCCGGCAGAGAAAGTTAAGGAGATTTTGGGATTATTTAGCAACAGAAGTAATGATAAGCTTATTAAGGACACTGTTAGCCCAGACGCAACAGTACCAACTATCTATGAGTATGTTGTTGGTATAGCGTGGTATTACTTTTCGGGAAAAAGAGTTGATATTCTGAGCAGTTATAATCTGACATTATCCGCAAACTTCGAACCTTTGGTACATGCTGGAGGAGGACAAGGCGATATTGTAATATATGAAGATGATAAGGTTGTTATGTTAGAGGCTACATTGATGAATGCAAGTAGTCAAAAACGTGGAGAATGGGAACCTGTGCTTAGACATTCTATTAATTTGAAAGTTGAGGAAGAAACTGCTAATACTGGTAGGGAAGTGACATCATTCTTTATTGCGGATAGCTTTGATTATAATACCATTAATATTTGGAAAGCTGTTGCTGCAGTTCCGCTCCAGTCTTCTACTGATAAAGATAAGTTTACTGATAATGTTGTCATCATGCCTGTTAACACAGACGAATTGTCTTCGTTGATAGATAAATCATCAGAGTACGACGAAATCATATCAAAGGTACATAAACTATTCGAGGTTGACAAGATAAACTTTGATATTGAGTGGAGAGAAAAATTTATGGGAGCTATAATTTAAGATTTTATGTTACATCCCGGGGAAGGTCAAATCTCTACAACTTGTTTATTTGAAGACCGGCGCCCCCTCGCACACGAATTTTCGCAGAATTAAGCAGGGGGGATATGCAAAAGGAAGTTTTAGTGATGAAAACACCTTGATTTAAGGTATTCCCGGACAGAAAGTTTCGTGAAAAAGAATCGTTTTTGGCTGTTTTTTCCGTGAAAAAAGCAGTGATTTTAATTAGTTTTATTATGTTTTTTGGTTCTATGTCAAGATTTAGTACAAGTTAAAATGAGAAATTTCTCCCCATTTTAACTTGCCAGAAGCTCCGCCTTAGTGTGTGATCTTTCATATACTCGTTCGAATTCATCTGGTGACATAAAGTCGCAATGGCTGTGAATTCGTTTCGTGTTGTAAAAAGCTTCCAGATATTCGAAAATCAACCGGTAGGCTTGCTTGTAGTCGCGGATTTTAAAGCGATTGAGCCATTCACGCTTGATAATAGAATGAAAGGATTCAATGCATGCATTATCCCATGGGAATGCTTTCTTCGAATAACTGCGCTGCATGTTTTCGGTTGCTTTTTTATATTCCTTTGCAACATACTGGCTCCCACGATCTGAGTGGATGATTAATGGTTGATCAATATTTCGGCGGGCTTTGGCTTTGTTTATAGTATCAATCACGCAGGATACTCCCAGTGTTTCTGAAAGTGTCCAGGCAATGATTTTTCTGGAAAATAAATCCATAATACTGGTCAGATAGACAAATCCGTCTATTGTCCAAACGTAGGTGATATCCGAACACCAGACAGCATTCGGGCGATCAGGATTAAACTGTTCATCAAGGATATTTTGTAATTCTGTGCTGAAATCAGAATCTTTTGTAGTGATTGTCCATGGTTTGCTCCACTGAGCACGGATTCCCATTTGGCGCATATATGTACCAACAGTTCTTTCCGAAATGACTTCACCGGTTTTCCGCAGTTCTGCAGTGATTTTCGGAGCACCGTAGTTCTGCTTGGAATCATCATAAATATCCTGTATTTTTGCTTTTACAGCTTTACGACGTTTTTCTGTATCAGAAGGTACGTGGTGGAGCCATGCAAGATATCCTGAGCGAGAGACACCTAAAAATTTCAACATTCCGGAGACGGAAACCCGGCGTCTGGCCTTTTTGGCAGCTTCCGTCTTCTCAGACACTTCAAGGTAAATGGCATCCGTCATTTTCCCAGAATGTTGATTGCTTTTTTTAATACATCAAGTGCATCTTGGGCATCACGTAATTCACGCCTGAGGCGGGCGATTTCTTTCTGCTCATCAGATGCGTAATTACCAGAACCGCGGACAGGAATATCGCCTGATTCCCGGAAGTCTTTCAGCCATTTTGTTAATGTGCTGTATCCGATGCCAAGATTTTCTGCACATCCACGTACTCCGAGATCTTTGTGATCCTGATAGTACTGGACTGCATCAAGTTTAAATTGTTTGTCATGTTGCTTTGCCATATGAGATCCTCCTTCAGCATGCCTCTATTGTATCATGCTTATGTGTATTTGGAATTTCTCATTTTGGCTTGTACTATTTATATTCTAGCACCAAGAAATTGCAAAGGGGAGCAGTCCTTTAAAGCTGGATCATATTGAATTTGGAGATTATTCGTATCAGGAGATAACCTCAGAGAAAAAATTGGAAGATGTGTTATCCTATTTGTTAAGAATAAGGGATTTCAGACAATATGCCGGAAAAACTATTTTGAATAATGTGTATATGGATTTGCGTGGAAGAAAACCTGTATTTAAGAGGACTCGAACAGCAATCGAAAGAAATAATATATTCGCAACAATTAAAAGGTATGCAAAGAAGTTAAAGCCGCAGTATAATGGAGATGTGCATTTGGAAACAGTCAGATGCTATTTCGATATGGCACAAGAAAATCTGGAGAAGTGTCGATATACATATCAAGGGAACGAAACATACGCCTTTGTGATGTCTGATAAGTACATCATGGCATTGTATACTCATTGTCTGGTGGCGAGAAAGGAAGCTGCTTTGCAGGAGATACAGATTGAAGGCTTTACGGAAAAGGAGTATGGAATGGTAAGGCTGGAAAAGGTGGAAAATGTTTTGTTTCAATCATTATTGTTTGATAATGTAAGAATTCATGAAGAAAAATTATATACGGAATTGCTTACATTATACTTGTTGGAGTAAAAATATAATTTGGAAATGGAGGTATTAAGTTATGGAAACATGTTGTAGATTATGCCACAGTGAAAATGTACCATTAAAGGAAAGTCATATAGTATCAAAAATGTTTTATAATGTTATTAAGAAAAAATCACCAACAGGCATTATGAGACAAGTTACTGATCCAAATAAGGGCATACAAGACGGAATTAAGTTGCCATTTCTATGTGACGAATGCGAAGAACTATTTAGTAAATATGAAACGTATTTTTCAAATAATATATATATAAAAACGGTTCAGAATGATGGAATAATTGAATTTAATTCGAGAGATGATAATATTTCTTATTTTTTATTATCAATTTCATGGCGAGTAATGAAATGGGTAAGGGAGAATGATAAAACAACATTTACAAATCTGGAGAATGAGCAAGTAGATGAAGTTATAGAAACTTGGCGAAAGTTGCTTAAGAATGAAAACATGTATGAAATTAGGAAAATACAACAATTTATCATACCAACCCAAAAGCTAAAATTCTTTCAAAACATAAATTTTAGAGTCCATGATAATGTGATGCTGGATTTTAAAACATTTGATAAAGAGGATACATTTAGGTTTGCTTTTACTATTGTGCAAGTACCATATTTTATTTTTATTACAACAGTGTGGGGAAATACCGATACAATGAAACAATATCGTTTAGGAAAGATTATAAAACCACATGAAAGTGACTTGCCAAAGAATATTACCAATATATTATATGATAAGCATTATACCCAATATTTTCAGGCATGTCAGGATTTGTCTGAAAAACAAAGGAATGTGATAGAGAATAGAGTGAAGAAGCATTTAACTCTATAATTTGATGGTGAGAATTTATTATTATAAAGTATGTTTTGAATATTTCATGTAATTTGAATTGCACTACAAAAGTTTAGTGAAGATTTGTAATCGAGTCGTATAATGTAGTGTTTTAGTGGAGGAGATGATTTGAGTGTATTTACCGTTGGCATATGTAAATAGATACAGTGATTTGACGCAATTATATTGTAGTAAAGAGTATTCTGATTGTGAACCAGAAGTATTACTTGAGATGATTTCTGATACTAATTGGGGCACAGATCTTTATTCAGGACCAAACAAGGAAAGATATATTTATACATACAATATGATGGATAATAATTTTTTTATTATGCATAAAATAAGTGCTTGTTTTGCAGTTGCTGGATTTTCTGGAATATGGAAATATAATAAGGTGGTTTATGAACCGGATTTTGATTTTTCACAAGCACTTTTGAATACAAATAAGTTAAGGGTATATCCAGAAATGATTAGGCATATACCATTTGATACATTTTATTTAGATTTTTCTAAAAATGGACTTTTTGAGTATGAAGGCTTTTTTGTTCAAGTAAAAGTGTATGATACAGGTGCGCTAAGAATTGTTTCACTTCCAACAGAAAAAAATTATTCGAATATACCGTTAGATGAATATGAGCAAGAGCCTACGGCGTATGCGGATGCATTTTGGATAAAACCAGAAATGCTGGATGTTGAAAATGGGATATGTTACTTTGATTTCGAGCTTAGTAAGGATTTGATGTGGACGGTGGATAGTTATAGAACTCAGTGGTTTATTGGTGGTTTGAGCAATTATAGGTTATTTTTGTTACAATTTCTTATGTATTTATCATCAAAGGAGCCTGACATTATTGAGAGTCCAGATACTGCTAATACATATAAACCGTCAACAACTATAAAAAATAAATATTCGGAAGTTCGTAAATGGGATGTAGGATGTCGCTATGGAGAAAAAATAAGAGGTTTTAAAAAGAATAAAATGCAGCAATTTGCAATTAATGGAGACAATAATCAAAATTCTAAGCGCCCGCATATAAGGAAAGCCCATTGGGAGCGATATCACATAGGAAAAGGGAGAAAAGATATTATTACAAAATGGAAAGAACCGGTCTTTATAAATGGAGATTATAATGACATTACTGCAAATATTCATGTCGTGACGGATAAAGAAGTTGAATGCTCTTCAGGAGAAGAACTTATTAAACAATATTTGAAATCAAAAAATATTTCATACCGTAAGGAACATTATGTTAGGGAAATTCGAAAAAGATATGATTTTTCTTTTGAATGGAACAATATCTTAGTATTTATAGAATACGACGGAGAACAACATTTTAAGTCAATTAATCGATGGAAAGGAAGAAAGGGATACTTAGAAAGAAGGCAAGCTGATATAGAGAAGAATGAATATTGTTGTAAAAATAAAATTCCATTATTGAGAATTCGATTTGATCAAGCATATTTGATACCAAATATGATAGACGATTTTTTAGAAAATAATGAGAGGTATCATCAGAAATATAATACATATTTAACGAATGATATGTATTACAGTATTTGTGAATAAAAGGATAGATAATTTCGGAAAAATATAATAGATTGTAAGAGTTGAAAATGTGAAAAAGAGAGAGAATCATTTGCTTACAGACCAAAATAATATTGAAAAAGATATAGTAGTGATTTTATAGAATAAAATCAAATAACAGCGTTAAGGCAGATATGAGATCGAGAGATTTTGTATCTGTCTTTTTTGTATTTATGGGACTTTTGGTCACAATGTCCAGAAGTGGAAAGGAAGAAAAAAATGAGTAGAAAAAATGGAAAGAAGTTATTGATTGAGATTGCAGTAGGGGCAGTTGTCGTAAAGGCAGTGAGGGATGGTATAAAGGCAAAAAAGTAGGAGGAAGAACTTAGGTCTGCTTTGGATGATTTTTATGAGGAGGAACTGAACTGGAGGGACAGGGAACATGAGGAAGGAGAGGAAGTGTAGATATGGGAATGAAAATACAGCTCCACAGGCTGTTGGTTCCGCCCTGACAGGAGAGGGACAGATCAGGAAGGAGGTACACTGTGCAGGAAGAAACAACACAAAAAATGATTGCCCTTAAGGTATCCGGCAAGGAAGTGTGGAAAAATGGATGGAAGGAATTTGAGGATTTCTTTAAAAATTCCTATAAGACCACAGAGGATAAATCAGATGCCGAGGAAGAAAAGAAGCTGCCGGAGCTTCGTGAGGGCATGACGATTGCAGTGGAGCAGACAAAGGTTTCCGAGCATTTCACACAGCCACCGAAGCATTATACTGAAGATTCCCTTTTGTCGGCAATGGAGCGAGCCGGAAACGAGGACATGAGTGACGATGTGGAGAGAAAAGGACTTGGTACACCCGCCACCAGAGCGGATATCATAGAAAAACTGGTAAAAGACGGATTCGTAAAACGTGAGAAAAAGCAGATGATCCCGACAGAGGACGGAATGAAGCTGATCACGATACTTCCGGATGTAGTAAAATCTCCGAAGCTGACCGCAGACTGGGAGAATGAGCTTACTCTTGTATCCAAAGGAAAAGTTGCTGCAGAACAGTTTATGTCAGGTATTGAAGCAATGGTAAGTGACCTTGTAAAGACCTATCACAGCGTTAGTGATGAGCAAAAATCCATGTTTGGTGCAGGAAAGAGCAGACAGGAGGTGCTTGGCAAATGCCCGAAATGTGGTGCTGATGTAGTCAAGGGGAAATTCGGAGCGTACTGTACCGGGAAATGTGGCATGAATGTTGGTAAGGCACTGGGAGTTACACTTTCAGATGCACAGGTCAAGAGCCTGCTTCAAGGGAAAAAGATGCTTGTAAAAGGTCTGAAAGGCAAGAAAGGCAGCTATGATGCGTACCTGATTCCAGAGAAAATCGAAGAGTTTTCCTATACGAAGGATAGGAAGAAAATCAAAGGATTCCAGTATAAATTTAAGATGGAATTTCCACAGAAGATAGGAAAGCAGGGGTAGGAATGTAAACGTTATTGTGGTATAGTTTTGTAAAGACTAATCAGAATTTTGTGAGTGGTCTTATTAAAAAAATTAAGCAAATTAGAAAGAATAAATAAAAGGGAGGCACGAACTATGGATAAAAATTCTAATGCTAGTCCAGAAGTATTTGGTTTTGATTTTCAAGTCAATGCTACTATTTTTCTTCTGTTAGATAATATAAAAGAAGTAAAAGCAGTTCGTATGGAAGGAGCCTCCGAGGATATTGAGCTGACCATGAAGAGTGGTAATCAAATTATGGCTCAAGCGAAAGGAATCGTAAAAGGAAGTAGTGATTTTTCAAATGTAAGAAGAAACCTTAAGAAAGCAATAAAAACCCTTTCTTCTGCTGACAGCAAATCAGTAGAGCAATTGATTCTTATCACTAATTCTAAAAATCCACTAAATGAGAATAGCTCAAAGAGTTTTTTCTATGGTCCGCCAGTAGCTGTTGGTTATAATGATCTTTCTGATGACGCAAAAAAAGTAATTGATAATATTGTCGAGAGACTTGATGTTCAGTTCGAAAAGAGTAAGTTTCAAATTTATTATTTTATGTTCGAGACAGATAATTTACGAACAAGATATGCGATAATAGAGGAGAAGGTCAAAGATTTTATTAATCAGCTTAACTTAGGACAAATTTTAAGTGCTGCAGAGTTAATGAATGTTTGGCAAAATGATCTTTTTCACAATGGTTCTCAAACTAATATAACAATAAAATTGAGTAAAAAGGAAATTGTATGGCCGGTAATTGCATTGACTTTGGGGAAACAATTACCGGCGGAGTACATAGAAGATTACGACCAAGGACTTATAAATGAAATTACCACACAGTATTCGTATTTGATAAATACAATTACGGAACGATATGACCTCATAACAAAGATTTTATATGATTACAATTCGTCAAACTATGTTCTACCTATGAAAGAGCGTACACGAAAATTTATTGCAGATAAATGGAAAGAATACATTTCTATTTTTTCGTTTGAATCACTAAATGAAGAGGTACAAGAGGCAGTCATAAAGGTGATTTTGGCGAAAGTAATTCAACAAAGGTACTTAATCAATAATATTAGTGAAGAGGTGTCATTATGAGAATTAAATCAATATATATTTCTCAAGGCATGTTTTATACGGAGAAGTTTTTTGAATCAGGTTTCAATCTTATTTTCAGTGAAAAAAATAGTACAGGAAAAACAACACTTATGCGTTGCCTTTTGTATGGGCTGGGTTATGCTGTTCCGGGGACAAAAAAGTTCAAAATGGAATCGTGTAATATAAAAGTTGTTCTTGAAAAGGATGATGGAACAATACTAACATTTAACAGGGACACAGCTGATTCAATAGAAGTGGTTGAGGAGAATGCACAATTCTCGTACGCACTTCCAATACAAAGCAAGGAATTATATGAAAAAATTTTTGGAACTGATAATGAGGATATCCTCAATAATATTCTCGGTGCTATATATGTTGACCAGGAAAAGGGATGGACATTACTAAATCGAGGTAAAGTTATAGCTGGTGTACATTTCAATATAGATGAACTAATTAGAGGTTTGTCAGGACGAAACTGTGAAGATGTCATATTGCGTAAGAAAAAAGTTGAGGAAAACATTAAGAAATATAAGCAGATTTTGAATATTGCCAAGTATAGAGAATCCATTGCATCATTTAGTAATTCTCTGGTACAAGATGGTTATAATCGTGAGCGCATGTTAAAATTGGATCAAATCAGGGTTGTGAGAGATGCGTTAAAAAAGGAGATTAAGCGTCTTGATGAAAATATCAAGGATAACAAAAAGGCTATTGAATTTATCAATGATATGAAGTTAGTAATCAGATTAGATAGTGGTGAAGAAGTATGCATCAACCGAGATATGGTTGTTGGTGCATCAGATAGCATAGATCTCCTTCAAACAAAGAAAAAATTGCTTATTTCAAGATTGGAAAGAGTTCTTAAAGATATAGAATGTTTGGAACTTGAAATAAAAGAAGAAGAACAACAAAATTCTCTTTTTTCTATGGAATCATTAGCGGATGTATTTGATAGAAAGATGGCTAGTATTGATATCAATCCTGTTGATGTGAATAGAGTGATTGATAATTTGAAAAAAGAGAGAAAAGAGTTGGAAGATCAAATCTCTAGATTTACTAATGATAGCAATGATGTGACTCAGGCTATGATAAAAACTGTTCAGAAATATATGGAGGAGCTTGGAGATTCTGAAGCAGAAAAGATGACCTGGAAATATCTATTTACTAGCAATCTTAAGGAATTATCAGGAGCGGTGCTACACAAAACAGTTTTTTCTTTTCGACTAGCATATATTATCGAAATTGAAAGAAGACTTGGTATTAAGTTACCAATTTTGTTAGATTCGCCAAAAGGAAAAGAGGTTGATGATATCAATATTGGAAAGATGATGCGAATTCTCCAACGAGATTTTCCTGATAATCAGATTATTATAGCGTCTATCTATCATTATGTGTCAAACGAACATGTTATTATACTAGAAGGACAGTTGTTGGATAAAATAATCAGTGTATAGGAAAGGTGTATGGCGGAACAAAGGTATGGTTACGATATCCAGCGTCGCTCGGTGTATATTGGTCAATTTGACTGGGGTTACTCTAAAAATATAGGAGGAATATACTCAGCTTAAGGAACACTATGAATATGATGAAGATTTGGTTGCAGATGTAATTGCAAAGCATGACTAATAAATTTCAGTGTGTAATGAAAGTGCGAATCCATTACAACTAAATATCAACACAGCGTTAGAGCGTATGGGAAAACCTGTACGCTCTCTTTTTTTATCAAAAATGGAGGAAAATCACATGGAAGAAACAAATGTAACAATGACTACAGAGGAAATGCAGGGTGAGCCTGCAGCAAAGGAAAATGAGACAAAGGCGGAGAAGTTTATCCGTATTGGCGAGTACCGCATGAATAAGGCGGTGGATGCCATTGGCAGGTTGGAAAATCTTGCGAACCGAGGTTCCTACGAGTATACACAGGAACAGGTAGATGCTATGTTTCAAGCATTAGAGGGGAGGGTTGCGGAAGTTAAGGCAAGGTTTACGCCTAAGAAAGCGGCTGAGAGTAAGACTTTCAGCTTTGGAACAACAGAATAGGAAGGTAACGGGAAGTAAGGGAAAGGCAGTCATGTAGTGTATGTGGCTGCCTTTTTGTCGTATCTATGACAGGAAGGAGAACTGCGTGAGAAAATATGATTTTATATCGGCTCTGGCAAAGGAGACAGCAGCCGAGGTTGTCAAAAATCGTGAGGAATGGATGAAATACCTGACCACAGCGGCAAGATTGTATAAGTATCCGTTCCGGGAACAGCTTTTGATCTATGCACAAAGACCAGACGCAACAGCTTGTGCTTCCATAGAACTGTGGAATGAGCGTATGCACTGTTGGGTAAATAAAGGTGCAAAAGGTATCGCACTTTTGGATGAGGATGACGCACATGGAAAGCGTCTGAAATATGTATTTGATGTGTCAGATGTCCATGCGGCAAGGAGAATCGGACGGTATCCGGAACTATGGGAATTACATGAGGAACATAAGGAAGATGTAATTAAGCGTCTGGAGCAGACTTATGGTGCTACCGATGATAAGAAGCTATTTGAAGAAAGACTTATGGAGTTAGCTGACAGGATTGCAGCAGATTATTATGAGGAATTGTTGCCGGATTTGCAGTACATGATCGAGGGCAGCTTCCTAGAAGGACTGGACGAGCAGAATGTCGGTATCCGTTTAAGAGATACTTTATCTGAGAGTATTTCTTTTACACTTTTATCTGCCTGCGGTGCAGATATGCAGGAGTATGGTTCAGAGTTTGCTTTCGATTTTATCCATGAATTTAATTCCATGGATACCCTTGCGGTACTTGGAGATGCAGCTAATGAACTTGCAAAACCGGTACTTTTAGAAATTGGAAGAACCATAAGGGCATATAACAGAAGCCACGAACAGGAACAAACAGAAAATTTAACGCAGAAAGGACTTGCAAATACTTCCAAAATAGACTACAATGCGTTAAAGCGTGAAAGCAAGAGCGGACATGAGGAATATATTGACAACAATCAAAACAGCGTAGAAATGGGCAATAGCGATGAATCTGACATACGAAAAGAACGGGGATTATCTGATCCCGACATTGCAGGCGGACATTCAGCCGGAGGGAACGGTAACGAAATACGGAATGATGAGGGAGACTTATCTGAAGGAGAACCACAGGGGCGTGTATTCAGCGTTTCTTCTGAAAGGAACATTGAAAGAACACCTGCTGACGATCCAGAAGCAGGCAGAGGAGAGAATGGAGAAGCTGATAAGCCAGATGTCGGAAGCCGAGGGAGTGACCGAACAGCTCAAGGAAGCCGATCAGATGCTCTGGATAGCGAAGATGAACAGCATCCGGAATCGGGCAGAGGAAGTGGTTCTGGGCGAGCTGGTTTACAGCCTGTAACAGATACCGATGATCTTCTCCGGGGAGATGCACCGGAACCCACCTTTACACAACTCAGCTTGTTTCCTTCTTTTGAGGAGCAGGTCGGAACAGTCGCAGCAGCGGAAGCAAGTATGAAATATACCATGCCCGCTGCTTTTTCTTTGCCACAGAATGAGCTTGAAACCATTCTTCGCAGTGGTGGAGGAAAACAGCACAGCAGAAAGCGTATCTTTGCAAAGTACACAGAGGGCAGAAATGCCGAGCAGATGGTGGATTTTCTGAAAAATGAGTACGGACAGACCGGAAAAGGTTTTGAAATCAATGGAAATCCCGTATCAGTGTGGTTTGATGAACATGGTATGAGTGTCGGCTATGGAACACAGGCAAGGGAAACACCGATTGTCACGATGGATTGGGAAGATGTGGAGAGCCATATCCGTTCCATGATCGAAAATGGTACTTATATGAGTGCCAGTGAAGCATTTCTTGTAGATACACAGGAGAGAAATCGTGTTGCCAATCAGATCTATTTCTTCCTGCGAGATGGAATGGATGAAATGCCGGAGGAGCTTGGCTTAAAAGCAGGAAATTATCCGGAAAGTGAAGCAAAACTCATGGAGCTTCTTTCCACCCATGAGGGCAGGGAACAGCTTAAAAATGTCTTGGAGGATGCGGCAGAGCGACTTGCATCGGGTGAAGCCGAATTAAAATGGCGGCATGTGAAATCACCGGAATATCTGTTATCGGAGATTGCAGACCTTGACAGGGAGAGACTGGAATTTCCATTGCCGGATGCGGTGGAGGTAGCACAGGAAGATTTTATCACACAAGATGAAATCGACTATGCACTTGGCAGAGGAAGCGGCTATGAGCATGGAGCTTTCCGCATTTATGAGTATTTCATGGAAGGACATGACCAGAAGGAAACAGTTGCCTTTCTGAAAAATGAATATGGTATTGGCGGCGGTTCCGGTGGACTTCCAGGCAACGATGATTCCCATAATGAACATGATGGAAAAGGTATCCGTCTGGAGAAGGGCAGCTATGGAAATCCGTATGCAAAAGTGCTTCTGAACTGGAATGTAGTCGAGAAAAGGCTACGTGAGCTGATCCATGAGGATAAATATTTATCTCCACAGGGGAAAGAAAACTACAAGGCATACAAGGAAGAACAGGCAGAGAAAGCAAGACAGCGAGAGCTTTCCCGTCTGGAGCATGGACAGCGACTTGAATGTAAGAAGGACATCGAAGCCTTGATTGCCGAGAAATTCAATGGTTTTGTGCTTCCGAGGAATACCGCAGATGAAATCATAGATAAATATGGCATTGACTGTGTGGAATTTGTTCTTGCAAATACCGTCACGCATTTTGATTATGATGGGCGGTTTTCGCAGAACAATAAGGAATGGGCAAAAGGCATTGTTGCGGAAAATGAGTGGGAGAACAACGATCTGATTCTAAGCTCACATCCGGCAGTGCTGGACGGATTTACCAATCAGGCGAGAAGATATATCAATGTGATTCGGGAAAAAGAAAAGGAAGCACAGCAAAAGATCACGATTGATGGATATGAGTGTGTTCTGGTTGATGAGTGGGGCAGTGAAAAAGAGAAATATCTGCTTGGAAATGACATTGAGGACAGCAGTTTTTATTATGCACAGGTCAATGGGAAATCCTTTGAATACGACCATAAGCCGGAGCGTAGCGAGGTAGAGGACGATTATATCAATGCCATTGCAGAGGAAGATATTGACCGACACGAAGCAGAGGTGTTTTCAAGGTTTGAGGGGACGGATGGTATCGCAGAGCCGGATGAAACTGAGCCACAACAAGAATTTTCACAAGAGGAATCGCAGAAATTATCATGGCATGTGGTACATGATGCAGATGATGAATATGGAAATCCGACACAGTGGAGTGCCACCTTATCAGAGGGAGTATTTCTTTGGATTGATAAGGAAGTGGACGGATATGCTATTTATGATACGGCAGACACCACCCGTCCGGCATTGGAGACATTTTCGACTTTGCAGGAAGCAATGGACTGGGGGAATGAGCTTGCAGAAAGTGGCAGGGAAGCAGAGACGGAGTTCTCTGATGAAAGGGAACAGACCGAAGATGAACTGGACAACATAGACACGCAGGCTGCCCGTGAGCGTCTGGAGAATGGAGAAGCAGAGCAAGAGACTGAAGATATGCTGTCGCAGGTGCTTACCGGAGATTGGGAGCCGCTTACACCTTCGTCAGAGGAAAAACAGCCTGCATCAGAAAGGCAATCAGCACAAGAAAGGGCGGTATCAGCACCAGATAAAAGTAACGCTGTCAATTTCCATATCAGCGATGACCGATTGGGTGAAGGCTCTCCAAAAGAAAAATTCCAGACAAATATTGCAGCAATCAAGATGTTGGAGCAGATTGAAGGCGAAAACAGATATGCTACACCGGAAGAACAGCAGGTTTTATCCAAGTATGTCGGCTGGGGAGGTCTTGCCGATGCGTTTGACGAGAGCAAATCAAACTGGTCAGCAGAATATCACCAGTTAAAGGAACTGCTATCGCCGGAGGAGTACCGCATGGCAAGGGAGAGTACCTTGAATGCCCATTATACAAGTCCGGTCATTATCCGCCAGATGTACGAAACATTGGAGAAAATGGGATTTTCTAGAGGAAATGTACTGGAGCCTTCCATGGGTATCGGCAACTTTTTCGGTATGATGCCGGATTCCATGAAAGAAAGCAGGCTTTACGGAGTAGAGCTTGACAGTATCACCGGACGCATTGCAAAACAGCTTTATCCGCAGGCAGATGTGCAGACCAAAGGCTTTGAAAAGACCGATTATCCGAACGATTTCTTTGATGTGGCAATCGGAAATGTACCTTTTGGTCAGTATAAGGTGGCAGATAAGCAGTATGATAAAAACAATTTCCTGATCCATGATTATTTCTTTGCAAAGACGTTGGATAAGGTGCGTCCCGGTGGTGTGGTTGCTTTTATCACAAGCAAGGGAACCATGGACAAGGCAAGTCCGGAGGTCAGAAGATACCTTGCACAAAGAGCTGACCTGCTTGGTGCGGTAAGACTTCCGAATACCGCATTTAAGGCAAATGCAGGAACCGAGGTCACTTCGGATATTTTATTTTTCCAGAAGCGTGACCGCATGGTAGAGCGTGAGCCGGACTGGGTACATCTGGGAGAAAATGCAAATGGTATTGCAATGAACGCTTACTTTGCAGAGCACCCGGAGCAGATTGTAGGAAAGATGGAAATGGTATCCGGTCCTTATGGCATGGAAAGCACCTGTAAGGCAGATAACAGCAGACCTTTTGCGGAACAGTTAGCGAAAGCACTTCAAAATATCACAGGACAGATTGATACGATTGATCTGGATGAGGAGCTTGCGGATGAAATGAGCAGGCAGAGTATTCCGGCTGATCCGTCCGTTAAGAATTTCAGTTATACCGTAGTCGATAACGAGGTATATTACCGTGAAAACTCTGTGATGAAGCCTGTGGAAGTATCGGACACCGCAAAAGAGCGTATCAAGGGCATGGTGGCAATCCGGAACTGTACGCAGGAGCTGATTGATATGCAGCTTGAGGAATATTCAGATGCGGCAATCAAGGAAAAGCAGGTGGAATTAAACACATTATACGATTCCTTCTCGAAAAAATATGGTCTGATCAATTCACAGACGAATAAGAGAGCCTTTAATCAGGACAGCAGTTATTGCCTGCTGTGTTCCTTGGAAAAACTTGATGATGAGGGCAATTTCAAAGGCAAGGCGGATATGTTCACGAAGCGTACCATTAAAAGGGCAGAGGTGGTCACAAGTGTGGATACTGCAAGTGAAGCATTGGCAGTATCTTTAGCAGAAAAAGCTAAAATCGACCTTGATTTTATGGGAGAGCTGACCGGAAAAGATAAGGATACACTTACCGAGGAGCTTCGTGGTGTCATTTTTCAGAACCCGCTTACCGATGCCTGGGAGACAGCAGACCAGTATCTCAGCGGAAATGTGCGTGAGAAACTTGCCATAGCAACAACTTATGCGGAAAATCACCCGGAATATGCCCAAAATGTACAGGCTCTTACGCAGGTACAGCCGAGGGAGCTGGACGCATCGGAGATAGAGGTACGTATCGGTGCCACATGGATTGAACCAAAGTATATCAATGATTTTATGCGTGATATTTTCCAGACACCGGAACATTTATTCCGCAGGGATACGATAGGTGTGCAGTTTTCGGGTGTAACCGGAGAGTGGAATGTAAAGGGCAAAAATGCGGACTATGGCAATACGCTTGTCAACATGACATACGGTACAAGCCGGGTAAATGCCTATAAGATACTGGAAGATTCCCTGAACCTCAAAGATACGAGAGTATATGACACCATTGAGGAGGATGGAAAGGAAAAGAGAGTCCTCAATAAAAAGGAAACCATGATTGCAAGCCAGAAGCAGGAAGCAATAAGGGAGGCATTTAAGGACTGGGTATTCCGTGATCCGGAACGCAGACAGACACTTGTGGCAAAATATAATGAGCTTTTCAATTCCACCAGACCAAGAGAATATGACGGTTCGCATCTGAAATTTCCAGGCATGACACCGGATATTGAATTAAAGCCGCATCAGAAAAATGCGGTTGCCCATGTACTGTATGGAGATAATACCCTGCTTGCACACTGCGTTGGTGCCGGAAAGACCTTTGAAATGACAGCGGCGGCAATGGAAAGCAAGCGTCTGGGACTATGCCAGAAGTCATTATTTGTAGTGCCGAACCACCTGACTGAACAATGGGCAAGTGATTTCCTTCGGTTATATCCCGGAGCAAATATCCTTGCGGCAACGAAAAAGGATTTTGAACCTGCCAACCGTAAGAAATTCTGTTCCCGTATTGCCACAGGCGATTATGATGCCGTTATCATCGGGCATAGCCAGTTTGAAAAAATCCCGTTATCACAGGAAAGACAGGCGGCAACCATTGAAAGGCAGATTGATGAGATCGAGCTTGCCATTGAACAGGCGAAAAAGGATAATGGGGAGCGTTATACCATTAAGCAGATGGAAAAATCGAGGAAAGCATTGCAGGTGCGGCTTGACAAGTTAAATGACCAGAGCCGTAAGGATAATGTCGTGACTTTTGAGCAGTTGGGTGTAGACAGGCTGTTTGTGGATGAGAGCCACAATTACAAGAACCTGTTCCTTTATACGAAAATGAGGAATGTGGCAGGTATCGCACAGACAGAAGCACAGAAGTCATCTGATATGTTTGCCAAGTGCCAGTATCTTGATGAAATCACAGGCGGCAAGGGTGTAACTTTTGCGACCGGAACGCCAATTTCCAACAGCATGACGGAGCTTTACACGAATATGCGTTATCTTCAGTATGGAACGCTCCAAAAGCTGGGACTGGGACATTTTGACGCATGGGCGGCATCTTTCGGGGAAACACAGACCGCCATAGAGCTTGCACCGGAAGGAACCGGATACCGGGCAAAGACAAGATTTGCGAAGTTTTTCAATCTGCCGGAGCTGATTGCACTTTTCAAGGAGAGTGCAGATATTCAGACACCGGATATGTTAAAACTCCCTGTGCCGGAAGCGGAATACGAAAATGTAGTATTAAAGCCGAGTGAGTTCCAAAAAGAAATGGTCGCTTCCTTAGCAGAACGTGCCGAAGCAGTCCGGGACAGACAGGTGCAGCCTTACGAGGACAACATGCTAAAGATTACCAATGACGGAAGAAAACTTGCACTTGATCAGAGGTTACTCAACGATATGCTTCCGGATGAGGAAAATTCCAAAGCGGCAACCTGTGTGGAGAAAGCCTATGAGATATGGCAAGATACCAAAGAGCAGAAGTCAGCGCAGTTGATTTTCTGTGATTTATCGACACCGAAGGGCGATGGCACTTTCAATGTGTATGAGGACATAAAAAATAAGCTCATGGAAAAGGGAGTGCCGGAGCAGGAGATCGCATTTATCCATGATGCCAATACAGAACTTAGAAAAGCGGAGCTGTTTGCAAAAGTAAGAAGCGGACAGGTTCGTTTTTTATTGGGTTCTACTGCGAAAATGGGAGCTGGTACGAATGTGCAGGACAGACTGATTGCATTGCATCATCTGGATGTGCCTTGGCGTCCTTCTGATGTAGGACGGATTTTGCGGACATTCAAAATAAAAAAGAATGTGGAGGTAACA
>OLPE01000804.1_pt1 | contig 24299 bp, 19 predicted proteins | sample 1671901 | NCBI WGS metagenome assembly OLPE01 (sample SAMEA3136624, study PRJEB25190) | human gut metagenome | biome: human gut; feature: human-associated habitat; material: faeces | place: Austria | collected 2013 | reverse complement strand
AGTGCGTGGGATAGCCGCTTGCAGGTCACCAGCCGAGGCTATATGCTGGGCTACAATGATTTGAAAGCCCCCTCTGCCAGCAGATTTTTCCGTTTTCTCGCCAAAATCGGTGACGGAATGATGAAGATGCAGATCGTAAAGATCAGATTTGGTGGCAGGTAATGAAATACACCGGGATGCCTTGGGACATATAGACGTTGATTACACCGCTGTTTCGAGAGCAGCTTCAGGAAGAAAAAAACACGAAGATCATTCCGATGCCGCCATCGCGGCCATCGGTTTGACATATATATTTTATATAGGAGGACAATCATTATGAAAAAACTCGGTTTATTTGCAGCAGGCGTGCTGTTCGGCACGGCAGGCATCAAGCTGCTGGGCAGCAAGGATGCCAAGAAAGTCTACGCCCACACCACTGCCGCCGCACTGCGTGCCAAGGAGGGCGTGATGAAAACGGTCACGGCGGTGCGTGAGGGTGCGGATGACATCTACGCAGAAGCCAAGGCCATCAACGAGCGCCGCGCAGAGGCGGAGGCCGCCGCTGTGGTGGAGGACACTTCCGCGGAGGACGCTAAGGCGGAGTGATCCATGAAATGCACGATCCTACATGAGTTACCGGGGCGGCTGCGGGTACACCTGTGCTGCGGACGGATGACGTTATCCCAAGCGGATGTGCTGGAATACTATCTGCGCGCCCAGGACGGCGTGCGGGAGGTCAAGGTCTACGACCGGACGCAGGACGCGGTGGTGCTCTATGACGCGGAGCGCGGAAACATACTCCGTGCGCTGGCACAATTCTCCTTCGCCAAGGCGGAGGCCATGGAGCTGGTGCCGGAGCACACCTCCCGTGCGCTGAACCGGGAGTTTGAGGACAAGCTGGCTATCGCCGTTATGCGCAGATGCATCTCCAAGCTGTTTCTGCCTGCGCCCATCACCACGGCGCTGGCGGTGTTCCGCTCCGTAAAGTACATCCGGGAGGGGCTTTCGGCACTGTGGCACGGCAAACTGTCCGTCGCCGTGCTGGATGCCACCGCCGTCACGGTATCCATGGCACGGGGCGATTTTGCCACCGCAGGCTCTGTCATGTTCATGCTGCATTTGGGCGAAATTCTGGAGGAATGGACCCACAAAAAGTCCGTGGCCGACCTTGCCTCCGCCATGAGCCTGCGGGTGGACAGCGTCTGGCTGCAGGTAAACGGTGCCGAGGTGCTGACGAAGATCACCGACGTGAAGCCGGGGGACCGTATCGTGATCCGCACCGGCGGCATGATCCCGCTGGACGGCCGGGTGGTGGAGGGAGAGGCCATGGTGAACCAGTCCTCCCTCACCGGCGAGTCTATGCCCGTGGCCAAGCATCCCGGAAGTCCCGTATATGCCGGGACGGTGGCGGAGGAGGGCGAGTGCGTCATCTCCGTGGAGAAATCCTCCGGCAGCGGGCGGTATGACCGGGTGGTTCGCATGATCGAGGAGTCGGAGAAGCTGAAATCCACCGCCGAGGACAAAGCCTCCCGGATGGCGGACAGACTGGTGCCCTATACACTGGGCGGCACGGTACTGACGTATCTTCTGACCCGGAACGTGACGAAAATGCTCTCGGTGCTGATGGTGGACTTCTCCTGTGCCCTGAAGCTGGCCATCCCCATTGCGGTGCTGTCCGCCATGCGGGAGAGCAGCGGCTATCACATCTCCGTCAAGGGCGGACGCTTTTTGGAGGCGGTAGCCAAGGCGGACACCATTGTGTTCGACAAGACCGGCACGCTGACCTATGCGACGCCCACCGTGGCGGCGGTCATCCCCTTCGGCGGCCACGATGAGGCGGAAATGCTCCGGCTTGCCGCCTGTCTGGAGGAGCATTACCCCCACTCCATGGCAAACGCCGTGGTAGCGGAGGCAAAGCGGCACGGGCTCACCCACGAGGAGTACCATTCGCAGGTGCAGTATGTGGTGGCCCACGGCATCTCCAGCATGGTGGAGGGCAAGAAGGTCATCATCGGCAGCGCCCACTTCGTCTTTGAGGACGAGGGCTGCCGCATCCCGGAGGGAGAGCAGCCGAAATTTGACGCGCTGCCCGCCGCGTATTCCCACCTGTACCTCTGCATAGACGGGGAGCTGGCGGCGGTGATCTGCATCCACGATCCCCTGCGCCGGGAGGCACGGGAGGCGGTAAGGGCGCTGCACGAGAGCGGCTTTACCAACGTGGTGATGATGACCGGCGACAACCGCCGCACGGCGGAGGCTGTGGCCGCCGAGGTGGGCGTGGACGCCGTGTACGCCGAGGTGCTGCCGGAGGACAAGGCCGCGTTTATCCGGCAGGAAAAGGCGAAGGGCCACACCGTTATCATGGTGGGCGACGGCGTCAACGACTCCCCTGCTCTGTCGGAGGCGGACGCGGGCATCGCCATCTCCACCGGCGCGGCCATCGCTCGGGAGATTGCCGACATCACCGTTGCCTCGGAGGATCTGTTTGCGCTGGTAACACTGCGCAGGCTCGGTGAGGCACTGATGGAGCGTATCCACGGCAGCTACCGCTTCATCGTGGGCTTCAACCTGACGCTGATCGCGCTGGGCGTGGCGGGTGTACTGCCACCTGCCACCTCGGCACTGCTGCACAACGGGTCCACCCTGGGCATCAGCCTGCGGAATATGACCGATCTGCTGGACGATGAAGAAAATCCCCGAAAATAAGCAAGAAAGTGAGGGAGCAGAGAGGCGGCAAGGTGCTTCTCTGCTCCTTGCAGACGCTGTGTTATCAGCGTTAGGGGGGCGGATAAACGCGGAGCATAACAAAGCCCGTATCAGTTTAACTGGTACGGGCTTTGTTGAATAATATGCAAAGTGAAATCAGACCTTCCACCCGGCGGCCTGCTGCCGCTCCACCACAAAGCGGCGGTAGAGCCCGTCAACAGCAACCAGCTCGTCATGGGTGCCCTGCTGAACGATCTTGCCGTGATCGACAACAAAAATTTGGTCGGCATGGCGCACGGTTTTCAGCCGGTGGGCAATCATAATGACCGTCTTGTCGTGGGTCAATTCCGCAACGGCCTCCATCAACTCCTTCTCGTTCTCCGGGTCCACGTTAGCGGTGGCTTCGTCCAGAATGATGACAGGCGCGTCCTTCATAATCGCCCGGGCGATGGAAATGCGCTGACGTTCGCTGCCTGACTGCACGTCCCAGAACCGCGCCATGAGATTGCACAGCGTGGTCTTGCCGGAGCCGGAGGGGCCGACGATAGTTCTCCATGAAGTAGTGTCCGTGGGACACGCCTGTGCGGTCATAGTCCCAATCCCAAGTGACGAATTGAACGCCGTATTTGCTTGGATTACCTGCCAGCACCGTGCCGCCAAAGTCAGCGAGGATACGGTAGTCGCCATCCAGCCCGCTGGCTTTGAGCTGTGGGGCGGCTTCCATAGCGGTCATATACTCCAGCGTCTTCGCGGCGATGTCCTCGACGCGATATAGGGCATCCTCTGCCTGGGGCGTGTCCGCATCCTCCCGGCGATAGAACACGCTGCCCTTGCCGGTGATGCGGCAGAGGGGTGCGCCGTTCCAAAGGACAGGCAACTGCTCTCCCTCCAACGGCAGGGTTCCAAAGCCTGCACGGTGCAGGGGAATACGAACTTCTTCGAGGTAGCGAAGCTGACGGCTTGTGTTTTGGGTGTCCATGTGAGCGATCCTCCTGTTGTAAAAAAATGAGGCCGGAGAGGTCTTCTCCGGCCTGCCGTTTCAGACGTTACAACCAGCGCCCTTTTGAAATTGAAAAAGGGCGCCGCTTTCTCAGTCCGTCAGGACCAACAAAACGACGCCCAAATATTTGTGATTCTTTTTCTGCGATGATGCCGCTTTTTTCGAGAGAAAAGTCCTCTCTAAAAGGGCGCTGGAGGTTGGAAACTGTCCAAGGCATGAGATTCTCCAGTTCAAATCCGATCAGTTGCTCTGAAAACTCCATAAAAATCTATGGTTTGAAAGAAGAAATCCGGGCCCGAAAAAGCCCGGAAACGGTTGATGCGCCTGGCTTTTCGCCAGACGCATCTATACCGTTTCGTTAATATGGTACGCCCGACTGGATTCGAACCAGCGGCCTTTAGAGTCGGAGTTATCAGGCCTTCAAGCCGGAAAGCCCTGCGGCGCAAGGGCTTGGTTGAGGTTGCACAAATTTTCGCCATTTTGAAGAACAGCCACAGAATCCTTATCGGGCAGGGCTTCCGAGATTTTTCGCGGTAGTAGTCAAATAGTAGTCTGGATAAAATGCGGGTTCAGCAGCCCAGTTCAGCTGAATATCTTTACCCTCTATCCCTGGATCAGATCAGCGGCATCGCATCCAAGTACTTTGGCAAGGTCAAGCACAATACCGGCCTGCGCTTTTGCAAGTTCGTACTGCTTCTGTTCGTAGAGCTGGATCATTCGCAAGGAGACTCCGGATGCTTCACTGAGCTGCTGCTGTGTCAGCCCTCTCGCCTTCCGTGTAAGCTGTAGCTTAGACTTACGGCTACCCTTGTTCCTTTGAATGATCTCATCTGCACTCTCCACGAATTTGCTTACATCCGCTTCGTGCAGGATATATAGAGACATCACTACCGATAGTGTCAATCCGTATTCTACCATATCGCTGAAGCGTCGGTTTGTTTCCCACTGGTAATAGGCAAGGATCCATCCGGCCCAGTACTCTCTCCCCTTTGAGGATAGGTGGGGCTGATGATGACGCTCACTCTGCATATTCACGGCAGCAAGCACAGCGTCTGCCAGTTCGACCCCCGACATTCCTGCAACATACTTCGGATTTCCATTCTCGAATTTTGAGGCAATTCCGGAGGAAATGAACCAGCCAAAGAAGTCATCCGGTGCATAGCCGAGTGTACACACGGCGTACTCGACCATATCTCCGAGATTGGCCATTGCATCATCCAAGTATAATTCGTTGTAGGCGTTCATCTTCATTCCCCCATTCTTCCCGAATGATGTCCAGCACATATTTTTCAGACAAAACCGTTTCACGATCCTTCTCTTTTGCAAAATCCTCGCGCGCTTTACTGTCTCGTGCCAGCTTCTTCGGATAATACATATCACACGGTGCAGGAATGGCTTCCTCAAATGTAAATCGAGCAAACGCTTTTCCCGATATCGCAACGATCTGTTCGCCCAGTTTCCCAAGTAACATCGCTTTTTCAAGCTGTTGGAGAGAAATCGTATTATTCAGAAACGCACTTGCGAATGAGAAATAAGAATCGTCCGCCCGATATCCTTTGATGACATCATACTGCTTATACTCTACCGCAAAATGCTCGTCAATATACTGCTTGGCTTGCCTTGCGACTGCCCCGCCAATACGGAACTTCCGATTATTCAGCAGTACATAAAGCCAATTGAGAATATGATAATTACCTCCTGTAAGCGAGAGGATAGACAGGCCGTTTAAATCAAAGGCATATCGATTTGCAAAGCCATCCGCTTCAGCGGAACAAGCCCACTCCTTTGCAAGCTCCACACTCTCAGTACAGTAGAACCCCAGTCCGTAATCGTTGTTTGGGTTTCCTTTGCCAATAACAGGCTGTTGGATAATTTGACTGGAACCATGATAAACGCAGATTATTTTATTCATAGCTGTGCCTCTTTCACGAGCCTATCGCTCCACTGATAGTTTTAACCCGAATTGATTATATCGCTATGGCGATAGTTTGTCAACAAGAAAACTTGTGGTGTTTCTCTGTCTGCAACGATATCTGTTGTTGCGACGTAACCGCCACAGCAAATGACGCATAGACACACATGAGACAATTAGTAAGGTCTCTCATACCAAGTATATTTTTCGTTTCCTGACCGATACTTTAACTATAAAAACGAAAGATAAGGATGGTCAGCATATGAATAATATGGATTTAGGATACGAAATGTTTTGCTATCAATGTGAGCAAACAGCGAACGGAAAGGGCTGCACAAAGCTTGGGGTTTGCGGAAAGACACCGGAAATCGCCAATCTGCAGGATTTGCTGATCTTTCAAATCAAAGGGATCAGCTGTTACGGAAAGGTTCTGCAAGATGAGGGACAGCATATCGATAAAAATATCATACGGTTTATCGAAAATGTTCTTTTCACAACGCTGACGAATGTTAATTTTGATTCGAAAGTACACGTGGAATTATTGAACGAATCACAACGGATAAAAGATCATTTAAGAAATATTACGGGAGAGATTCACAATCAGACACCTTACGCCACTTATGATCTTCCCGAAACAAAAACACAAATGCTAAAGGATGCTCAACTCGCGGGAATTATGTATGATAAATCCCTTGACCCGGATATCCGCTCATTGAGGCAAACCATTTTATACGGGCTGAAAGGTATCAGCGCCTATGGGCATCAGGCAAGAGAACTGGGCTATTACAGTGATGAGGTAGATGAATTTTATATTCAGGCATTGGAAGCTCTCACAGACGATAACCTTACAGTGGAAGAACTGATCCGAATGACCATGCGCACCGGAGAAGCGGCAATTGAGGTTATGAAAAAATTGGACGAAGCCAATACTGCAGTTTACGGAAATCCGGCACCCCATAGGGTCAATATCCATATGAGGAAAGGACCCTTTATCGTTGTTTCGGGACATGATTTGAAGGATTTGGAAATGCTGCTGGAACAAACAAAGGGAACGGGGGTCAATGTGTATACACACGGTGAAATGCTGCCGTGCCACGGATATGAGGGATTAAAAAAATACCCCCACCTTGTCGGGAATTTCGGTGGTGCGTGGCAAGATCAACAAAAACAATTTGATGATCTTCCGGGATGTATTCTAATGACGACGAATTGCCTTATGCGGCCGAGAGAGAGCTATAAAGGCCGAATCTACAGCACGAATGTAGTGGGCTGGGAAGGGGTAAAACACATTGGGAAAAGAGAAAACGGTGAAAAGGATTTCAGTGAAATCATTCAGCAGGCAATAGAATTGGGCGGCTATCCGGAGGATCAGGAGCCCCACGAGATACTTGTCGGATTCGGGCATCATTCAGTATTAAGCGATTCTGACAAAATCGTAGCGGCAGTAAAAGCAGGAAAAATCAGACATTTCTTTCTTATTGGCGGCTGTGACGGAGCAAGACCCGGTCGAAACTATTATACGGAGTTTGCTAAGATGGTCCCGAAAGACTGCGTGATATTAACGCTCGCATGCGGAAAATACAGATTTAACAAACTGGATTTCGGTGAAGTAGCGGGTCTGCCGAGACTTTTGGATGTCGGGCAATGCAATGATGTATATTCTGCCATACGGATCGCAACAGGTTTAGCAGATGCTTTTGGTACCGATGTAAACGGATTGCCTTTGTCGTTGATCGTATCATGGTACGAACAAAAGGCTATTGCTGATTTGCTGGCATTATTGAGTCTGGGAATTAAAGGCATATATTTAGGCCCTACCCTGCCGGCATTTTTGAGCCCGAATGTGCTTCAGTATTTAGTGGACACATTCGACTTGCGGCTTATTAGCAATGCTGAGGATGACATTAAGACCTGCCTGAAACAGAATATTTGAGAAATCAGGAACCGTCAATACACTTTGATAGTAACCGTAGAACCTGACAGCGCACATTATTATCAGCTTTATACCGGCGCATTTGAGCTGGAATGATCTTGAGGAGTCTTGAAAACGTACAGTTTTCAAGACTCCTCAAAAATTTTTGCAGCAATATTCTCCAATGCGTCACTGAAAATCTCATGAACACGGATCAGCGAAACGACCTCGCAGATAAACCGCGCCATCAGCTCTTTTTCGCCCCACCATGTTCTCTGCGGCGTTGTGCCATGCCCCGCATCCTGCTCTGCCTCCGCTTTGGCGGCGCGGATGGCTTTCTGAGCGGAGAGCCACCGACCGTAGGCTCCGTCGTACAAGTCCTTTTTCAGTTTCCGCAGTGCGGCCTTGTACGCCTTCTCCGCTCCGCTGGGGCCGTTGTAGTTGAGCCGAATGGCCAGCTCCTGAAAGGTCATGCCGACCTCATCCGGCTGACCGATGCCAAGGTAGCTTCGCACCAGATTCAGCTCTCTGGGCGTCAGCACCTCCTCCATCCGCCGCATCAGCAGCGTCCGGCGCATGAGGCGGTCATAGGCCACGGCGGGATCACCGCCGCAGCTGACGGAGAACACATTGTCGCCCAACTGCTGCGCACCGCACAGCGTCCGGTATTCTTTTATCAATGTCCCAGCAACCTTGGCAGATACATTCAGTTCCCCGCACACCACCTTGACCAACTCAGCATCAGATGAGTCCCATCCCTCGGCGCAGAGGTATGCCACCCTGCGCAGTTGATTGTACCGGCTGATGGGAATGGACAGAGAGGAAGAATACTGCGCAGCATAGTCGGACAGTGCCGCTTCTATCGCGGGCGTCGCATAGGTCAGCAGCCTCGTTCCGTAGGCGGGATCAAAGCGCCTCGCCGCGTCCAGCAGCGCCAACGCCGCCTCCTGCTTCAAATCCTCCATCTCACACCACGGTGTGTACGCCCGCGCCAGTTCGGTGAGGTAGCCCTCGTTCTGTGCGATGAGGCGTTCCGCGGCGTTTTTGTCTCCGGCTTGAATCCGCAAAGCAAGCTCTTCATTGCAGGGGCCGTCCCCGGCAACGGTGTACATATTTTTCGTCACAGGAACGCCCCCTTCCTCATTTCAGCCGCTTTTCTGCCTCCGCGTAAATGTGCTCCAATTCCATGTCCCGCGCATATCCGTCAGCGGCGTAGTCGTTGTCCATCAGCGCCTTGTCCCGGTAGCTCCCCGCCAGATACAGTGCCTCCCGCCGCAGGTCATCGGAGATTTTCCCTCTCTGGTGATGCTTGCGGATGGTGTCGGTGCGGGTATTGAACAGGCGGTAGACCGGGTGCTGTTTGTTCTGCTCCTTCTGGTGCATCATCGCGCCGTACTGCCGGCAGGTATAGCGATTGTCCTGCGGGGCGACGCCGTCGCAGTATTTAGGGATGTGGCCGTTAGTGGTCAGAAAGTATCTTCCGCAGCCTTGGCACTGGCTGGGCGCGTGGCTGTGGTGCAATCCGTTCATCAGGTCATAGGTGTAGAAATCGGTCAGGCGCGGAAAAATCACCCGTTCTACAAACACCATTTCTTTTTCGTTTTTAGGACTGCGGGCAGACACATAGGTGGAGGACAGCTCCGGATAGACCGTGAACGGCTCCATATCCAAGCTCTGCAAGCTCTGCATCTCATCCCAAAACTGCTCGCTGTTGAAGCAGTCATGCGCGGCCACGGCGAAATGTGTTTCGTTCCGTTTTTTCAGCCGCCGCAGATAATCCAGCTCAAAGAACCGCCCCGCTGCATAGAAGTGATACATGGCGATCGGGATGCGTATGATCCCGACGCAGAATCTCAGAAACTCTGTCTGGAACTCCGAATCGGGCGTCCGTATTTGCAGGAGGTTTCTCTCGTCAAACAGGATATTGATCCGGCGCATTTCCTTCTCGTAGTCATTATAGCAAAAGGGCGGATACTTCCAAAGCAGTTCGGTCAGATACAATATCCGTTCCCGCAGCTGCGGGAATACCGCCGCAGCCTCCTCATCGCTGCCCTGTACCACCACAGGAAACAGGAAGGTCGGTGCGCCGCCGGCCTGTATCAGCTCCGGCAGGTCTTCTTCGGGAATGTTCAGAATGGACATCGCCATGAATCCCGCCGGGAACTCCTTCTCCTGATAAAAGATCTTGTCATTCCAGACATCCATTGTGAACTGTGTGAAATCGTTGTTCTGCTGTACTCCCAGCGGCATAGCATCGCCCCCTGTCCCATATCCGTTTTACAGCTGTCCTGCGATATTCTCATTCTATCAAAAAATACAGAATAATCAAGTGAAAGGGTTAGCGCCTCGACTGCAGCGAGGTCTCTGCCCTTATCCTTTTATCCGGAGGTTTTTTATGTCTCAAATCAAACGACTGCAAACCATTGACGCGGACACGCTGCAAAGCACCGCTTACGAACCGGTCTCCTTCGTGGTCGACGATCTGCTGCCCCAGGGACTGCACCTGCTGGCAGGCGCACCGAAGATCGGCAAATCGTGGCTGGCGCTGTGGCTGTGTCTCTGCGCCGCGCAGGGCAAGCCGCTCTGGACGTTCGCCACGCACCCATGCGAGGTGCTGTACCTCTGTCTGGAGGACAGCTTCCAGCGTATCCAGAGCCGCCTCTTTGATCTCACGGAAGACGCGCCGCCTACGCTGCACTTCGCCGTCATGTCCCAGCAGCTCCACAACGGGCTGGTGGAACAGATCGAGCAATTCCTGAAAGAGCATCCGCAGACCAGGCTCATCGTCATCGACACGCTCCAGCGCATCCGCACCGCAGGCAATGACGCAAACCCGTATGCCAGCGACTACCGGGATATCGGCGTTCTGAAAGCGCTGGCGGACAAGCACCGTATCGCCATTCTGCTGGTGCATCACCTGCGGAAGATGAATGACGATGATCCCATGAACATGATCTCCGGCACCACCGGACTCAGCGGCGCCACCGACAGCAACTTCGTCCTCCGCAAGAGTCAGCGCAGGGAGAACACCGCCACGCTCTACTGCACCGGACGGGACATCCCCTACCGCGAGCTGGCGCTGGAGTTCGATGGCGAAGATCATGTCTGGAAGCTGCTGTCAGATGACTGCGAACAGAAAGAGCAACCCAACGAACGGATTCTTTTTCTTCTCTCTGAACTGCTACGCCGGCAGCCGGAGATCAGCGCCCCTGCCAAGGTGCTGTTGGAAAAGATCGACCCTGCCGGTACGGAGGGACTGACCCCCAACAGCTTCTCCCACCGAATCCGCAAAAGCGTTGACGCTCTAAGGAGAAACGGCATTACGGTGTCCTTCCGCAAGAGCAACGGCGACCGGCTGATCTGCCTGAAAAGGGTCGATGGTGTCGATGATCCTGCTGCCGAAAACATCGTCACCACCGACCCTGAGAACCCGCCGTGTTTCGGCGTGTGAGCCGCTGTGTGCGCGGTTCGGGGCCGGGGTGGTGGTGTACACGCCGAGAGCTGTTTACCGCACACGGCGCGGGACGCGGGATTCGTCGTCCGCTCGGACGACGGCCAGCATCGCATTTGTCTGGTCTGCGGCGAAGCCGCTGCCCTGCCAAATGCACTGGGCGGGGCATGGCCCCACACCCCCAAGCTGCGGGCAGAAGCCCACGCCCACTTTTAGCTACGATTGGAGAAAAACATGAAAAAAGATATCAAATTCAGCACGCGCATGGCGTCCGCTGACCGTGAGAAGATCAAAGCGCTGGCGGCGAAGGCCCACATGTCCATGAGCGATTATGTCACCGCCTGCTGTCTCGGCAAGCGGATCGTGGTCATCGACGAGCAGAAAGAGCTGCTCCGCCAGCTCAAGGGCATCGGCAGCAACATCAACCGGCTCACCGTCCTCGCCAACATGGGCAAGGTGCAGGTCATCGGTCTGGAAAAAGCTGCCGGTGAGTTGTCCGAGGTCAGCGCCGCCCTACGGTCAGTCATGGAAGGGCGGTGAGCCGTATCGCCATCGTACATTTCGTGAACTACAAACGGGGCACACAGTCCCGCGCCGCCATGCGCGGCGTGATGCTCTACGTCATGCAGGAAAAGAAAACCGCATGGGAGGGCGCGCCGCTCGTCAGCGGCATCAACTGCCAGCCGCAGAGCGTCTACGACGATTTTCTGAACACGAAGCTGCTCTACCACAAGGACGGCGGCACGATGTTCTATCACATGGTGCAAAGCTTTCCGAAAGGCGCGGCGGTCGATCCCCGGCAGGCTCACGAAGCCGCGCGGCGGCTGGCAGAATACTTTGACGGCTGCGAGGTGCTGGTCTGCACCCATGTAGACCGGGAGCACATCCACTCCCACTGCGTCATCAACTCCGTCAACTTTGAGACCGGCAAAAAGCTGCACATGGCGAAGGAGCAGATCCAGGAACTGATGCGGCGCAACGATGCGATCTGTCAGGAGATGGGGCTACCGGTCTTTGAAGCAGCACGGCAGCAGTCCCGCGGCATGAGCGGCGCGGAGTACCACACGGCTCTGAAGGGCCAAAGCTGGAAACTGCGGATTATGAACACCATCGACGAGTGCATGAAATACGCCGCCGACTGGGACGCCTTTGTCTCCCTGATGGCGTCCGAGGGCTATCAGGTGAGGTGGGAGAGCACCCGCAAGTACATCACCTATACCACACCGGACGGCATGAGGTGCCGCGACAACAAATTACACGAAGAAAAGTATTGCAAGGAGGTCATGGAACATGAATTCAGAATACGGGCAGAACTCATCAAGAGAAAATTACGAACAGCGGAAACCAATAGCGGAATTGAAACGGATGAATCAGCCGAACAGCGCATCGACAAATACACCGCCGCAGATGATGCAGCCCATCGTGATCCAGTGCGAACTGCCGCAGGCGATGAACAAACTGACGGCGCAGGCAGACGGAATAAACTGGGAGCTGGAGGAAATTCGGAAGACCCTGCCGGAGCTGAAAACGCACATCGACCTGACGCCGGTGCAGAAGTCGCTCACGGAGATGCAGAGATCGCTGACGGAAATGAACAAACTGCTGGAACGGGTTGGGAAGCTGAGCGAGCGGTATTCTTCCAAGTGGATCGACTGGCTCCCGGACTTCAGCCTGCTGGTGGCCCTCAAGTGGATCATGCTGGTGCTGATCCTTGGCACGGCGGCACTGGCGGGTTGGTATGGCGCGGCGGCGATCCGCGGTCTGTTCCTCTGATCCCCGCCGTGGCCGGGTTGACCGCTGTGGGGACATTGATGGACGAGGATGAGGACACCGAGGAAAAGCGGCGGCGCATGGAGGCGAAGATCGCCGCTGAAAACTTTGGCTCGGTGGTCGGCTTCGCCGCAGGCGCAGCTCTGGCGGTGAAAGAAAAATTGGATGAGCAGGCTGTGCAAGGAAAACAGCAGCAAACCATGGGAGGACTCTAAAAATGGCAAGCATCAAAAAATTAGATGAGCGACGATATAAGATCACCGTCAGCAACGGCTACCGGCCCAACGGCAAAAAAGTCAGCAAGGCAAAGACCATCCAAGTCCCGCCCGATGTCCCCAAGCGCGGCATTGGGCAGTATGTCGCCCACGCCGCCGAGGAACTGGAGCGCAGCTTCAAGACCGGCTACGCCGAGGACGGCGAGATGACCTTTGAGGAATTCGCCTCCCGCTGGCTGGAGCGGCAGACGAAATACGCCCCCAGCACCATCGCCGCATACCGGCGGATGCTGGAGGTGGTGTATCCCATGATCGGCGGTATCCGCCTCAACAAGCTCCGGCCGATGGCACTGGAAAATATGCTCTCCGAGCTGCGTAAGCGCAAGCACCACGGAAAGCGCATCAACGAGTCCACCGTGCAGCGATACCTCTCCGTGGTCTCCGCCGTACTCAGCGACGCCAAGCGCAATGAGATCATCGAAAGGAATCCCGCGCGGATGTTAGACCTCCCCACACCGCAGCGCACGGTGCAGCGCATTCCCACGCGAGGCGAGGTGGAAAAGCTGCTGGACGCGCTGGCAAAGGAGCCGCGGCACTACCGTCTGTTTTATCTGCTCTCCATGTACACCGGCTGCCGCCGGGGCGAGCTGTGCGCTCTGCAATGGTCGGACTTCACCGGCACGCAAAACGGTCTGCTGCTCACCGTCAGCCGCTCCCGCAGCAGCGTTCCCGGCAAGGGCATCGTGGAGGGCAGCACCAAAAACGGCAAGAGCCGTGAAGTCTATCTCTCCTCCGACCTGCGGGGCATCCTCCTCGCCTACAAGCGCCGCAAGCAGATGGCGGCGGACAAGCAGCGCCGCAGGCTCAGTCCCTACCTCTTCACTGACGAACACGGTCAACTCATTCACCCTGACACCTTTACCAAGCGGCTGCGGAAAATCTATGCCGCCATCGGCTTTCCGCGGGAGTACCATCTTCACACCCTGCGGCACTACTTCGTGACCTCGCTTCTGCACTGCGGCGTGGACAAGCAGACGGTGGCAGACCTTGTCGGCCATGCGGACACCGGCTTCTTAGAGCGCACCTACTGCCACCCCCAGCAGGCGCAGAAGGAGCAGGCGGCTGACTCCATGCTCACCATGCTCCGCCCAGACGGTGAGCAGATTTTCAATCTCGCCGCCGCCTGTTCTCCGAAGCGGCACAGCGCATGATTGTTGCTTTCGTAGAAATACATTTTTCCTAAAATTACAGATAGCTTTACCGCCGCGCTTGCGGTATGTTGTGCTTGCAAGATAAGCCGCAACTGTACTGAGAACAAATGAAAGAGAGGTCATTTTTATGGCAAGCATCCGCAAGCGCGGCAGCAGCTATCTCATCGTGGTGTCCATGGGCTATGACTACAACGGCAAGCGCATCAACCCCCGGCAGAAAACCGTCCACCCGCCGGAGGGACTGACGCCCAGGCAGGTTGAAAAGTGGCTCAACGAACAGGCTGTCCTCTTTGAGCGGGAATGCCGTCACACGCCGCAGCCCGTCCAGCAGCTCACGCTGGCAAAATACATCGACCTGTGGCTGACGGACATCGCCCCCGGCAAGCTGGCGAAGTCCACCATCCGCCGCGACCGGCAGGACATCGAGCGTATTCTCCCGGCGCTCGGTCACTACAAGCTCACCGAGCTGCGGCCGGAGCACTTCCGGAATTTCTACGCAGAGCTGCGAAAAGTCATCCGTCCCGACACAAAAAAGCCACTCTCCGAGTACACCATTGAGGGCGTGCACGCTACGCTGTGCAGCATCCTCTCTGATGCCGTGGAGGGTGGCTTTCTTTCGCATAATCCAGCGTGGCGCACCTACCGTTACGCCGGTCGCAAAAGCGAAAAGAAGATCGCGGACGAGGAAACGGCGCAGAAGATCATCGCCGCGCTGGAGGGCGAGAGCATCAAGTACGAAACTTATTTCAAGCTCATCATCGCCACGGGAATGCGGCGGGGCGAGTGCTGCGGATTGAAGTGGTGCGACATTGATTGGGAGCAGCGTTCCATCCACATCTGCCGCAACGCAGTCAAGGTGACGGACGAGGAGATCTTTGTAAAGGAACCCAAGACCCGCGCAGGTGACCGCTATGTGTACTTCTCAGCCGAGATGGAAAGTCTCCTGCGGGAGTACCGGCAGGAATGTGCATACATCACCGAAACCTATGACCAGCGGCAGCTGACCGCTGATGACTTCCTGTTCCGCCGTCAAGGAGCGCAGCTCCCCATGACGCCCACCACCTTCACCTACCGCTTCAAGCTGATCCTCAAGAAGAACGGCCTGCCGCAGGAGCTGAATGTCCATTCCCTCCGCCACACCGCCGCCAGCTTGATGATCGCAGGCGGCACGGATGTGGCCACGGTAGCGGGCATCCTCGGCCACAGCCAGCCCTCCACCACGCTGGATATCTATACCCACGCCTTCGACAAGAATAAGCAAACCGCAAGTGCAAAACTACAAAAAGGGCTTGAGATATAATAATTTGACATCTTTGCGTGGCACTTCATGATTACTGGCAACTTATAGTACGGGGATAAACGGATTCCGAATCGTCCAAAATGTGAGAACTCATGATTTGACTTCCAGCATACATGAGATACTTTATACCACTTGCCACAGCCATCTCTTCAGCAGCTGTCTGCTTTGCCTTAACCACAGTATCATCAATCTTGTTGTCACCTTTGACCTCGATAAGCTGATAGGAGCCGTCTGTCATCTTCGCAAGGAAGTCAGGATAATACTGGCGGATTCTGCCGGATTCCGGGTCATAGTAATGGACAGAGAGATCGCCCTGATTGGAGGTGAACATACCTGTGAAGTACACCTCCGCAACTTTGCCGCTTGTAATATACTGCATGAAGCATTCCTTCTCCGGCTTTGAGTCAAAACAATAGGTGTCGGCGTGGAAGCTCTTTGCGATTTCTTCAGGTTTAAAACCGGGATAACGATTTGTAAGCACGAGGTCATCCTTTGCGGAGAACTCATAGTATCCGGCATCCTTCGGCTCGTGCAGCAGCACCAGTTCTTTGTCCTCAGTTTTCAATTCCGAAGTGACATCAAACAGCGCATGAAATACGGCAGGGATAATATAGTCATCCAAAACAGCGTTATAGCGGTTGACCGCCTCGAGAACCGTATCGATCCCGTCAACGGATTCTCGAAGAATTCTGGCGGCGAGGATGCAGGAAATATTAAGATAACGGGCCACTTCTCCGGCGAGAGAAAATTCGCTATAACGCATATTCTCCTTGAAATGGTCGATATTCTTCTCTTTAACAGAGGTGTCAAGGGCGAGGCTGTCTCTCTCGTACATGATGCTGGCATACTTGGAGAAGTCCGCATCTGCCAGCTTGAAATCTACCGGCTCGGAGTATTCCTTTTCGTGGAGCGTATACTCGTGCCATACCCGCTTGAGCGTGATTGTTCTCGGAGGAGGAAGCACCCGTACCTGGTATTTGTGTCGGTCATCCTTGGATGGATTCTTGATGTCTTTGATCTCCATATTAAAGTTCTTGTGGAGCTCATCATCCAGAGTGTCGTAGTTTTCCTTGGAGAGAAATACAGCGGCAGTCAAGCGCTCGTCTGTGATTGCACGGAGACAGCGCATCGTAGCCTGGAGAACAAATATTTTCGACTTTGGACTACGGAAAAGAGCCACGCCAAAGAGAGAACGGCAGTTCCAACCTTCCTTGCCTTTTTCAACAAGAATAATGAACTGCTTTTCATTTCCTTCCGAGCTGGGAACATCGAGATTGTTGAAATCTCTGATGTCATCGTTTTTCGTGTACTTCGCATCGCCGACATTCAGCAGAATCCTTGAGGCAGGAATGCCGAGGTCAGCCAGGATTTTCTCCAGAACCGGCTTGACTTCCGTTGCCGCCTCTTCTACGCCGGAAGCATAGATAGCGAGTTTCGGATTCAGTCCTTCGTAGGTCTTTCCGCCATACCGTTCCCAGAAGGTTCTCACTACTGCGGTCAGAAACTCCTCATTCTTGACATTTTCAAAACCGATGGGATCAGCGTCTTTCAGGAAGCCGTTCCAGATAGATTCACGCAGACCGTATGCGTAGACGACTTCCGGTAGAAGCTGGTTCTTGACATACGGTGTACCGGTGTAGTTATAGCAGGCCACAATAGATGTGTTTTCCGCAAGCAGATTGATGGTGTCGCGCAGGCTGGTCTTATTGGCTCCGCTCGACCTAATCTGCTTTTCCAAATCTGCACCGAAAAGGTGATGCGCCTCATCGACATAGACGCCGAGCTGCGGCAGTCGGCAGAGCTTCTTGAAACGCTGATTGTCCATAAGCGTGGTGTCATCCCACGCATCATTGTCATCGTTGTCTGCACCGTATACAGCAGAAAGCAGCGATCCGGTACCGGCAAAGAGCGTCTCTGTAGGCGTCGATTCCTTGCGCTTTTTCTTTACGATGATCTTCTGCGTATTGGAAATGATAATATTGAAATCCGAGTCATCGATAGTGTGCAGAATCGTTCCGGTCTCGTCAAGAAAGTGAAATTTGATGTTGGAATCGAGCACACGGGCATACTCCGGCGGCACGACCTTCGTTTTGTCAAAGGTCATGATCTCACGGAGCGACTGGAGGACGGTCTTATCCGGTGCGAAGACCAGCGCATTGTGGCAGAACCGTTTGTCCCTCGGATACTTTTTCGCAAGCAGAAATTCATAGAAGATGCAGGTGGCCATGAGGATGGTTTTGCCAAGTCCCATCGTGAGTGCGTAGATATAATTTGGATAACTCTCCCGGTACTTCTTCATTTGCTTGAAGAGCGTGTCGGTCTGCTTTTCGGTCAAATCGACACCGAGCCGGATTTGACCTCCCTTATCCACGGAATAATAGGATGCGTCGGAAAAGCGGTCTCGTCTGTGACGCCAGTCGTCGAACATCTCATAGACTTGCTTGTTATTCATGAATTCCTTCACAAAAACATACATCTCCAATGCCTCGAACTGCGGCTTCCGCAGAAAGGCGTGGGGATTCTCCTCGCCGTCGTTGTAGGCGAGGAATTTTCTCGTGAGGTCATTATAACGGGAGCGAATTTTTCCTCGGTTCGTAGAGTAGTAATACCACAGCTGCTCGTTGAAGGAAAAATTCGGATCAAATCCTGCGGGCATTTAACGCACCTCCAATTCCAGCGACTCGGAGAGTAGGTCGGTGATTTTGACTTTGATGGTGCCGGAACCTTCCGGAATGTCGTAGATACCCTTTACCAGTTCACTCTTGCCGGGGACATCGGTCACGGCAGGCTGCATCACCACGCCGTCGTAGTTCCAGTCGATCATAACGGAATCGACCATCTGACGCCAGTCCTCCACGTACTCTTTCTGGAGGGAGAGCTTCTGCATCAGGTTCATCGGATAGAATGCACGGATGACCAGCTTGCCTCCCTCACGGACGATCTCTGCCTCGGAGTCACGCTTCAGCTGAAGGTCGGCTCTATCGCGGAGAATGTCCATGATCTGGATGTCAACCTTATAATCCGTCAGTTCCTGCTCCATTGTACCCTTCAGGTCAGGCTCGTGTCCCATGCAGACGATGGTAATGCGCTCCACGGGCTGGTTCGGATTCTCCTCCTTGCGCTTCTCGTAGGTCTTGTAGGGCAGATTGGCGAGGAGTTCCTTCAAGTCTGCCTTGGTAGCGATACGGTTGACCGGCATGATCTTCACCATCCTGCCGTCAAGTTCACCGTCCCAGACATCGCTCTGCGGGAACGGCTGGATCTCCAGCGCTGCAATCAGCAGGTCACGAGCCTCCACGGGGTTGCGGAAGAAGTCGTAGTTGTTGACATTATAGACCTCGAAACCGGTGTATTTCGTGTCATCAGCTGATTTTATACCATTTTGGCTACTTTCCAATTCTTTTGCAACAGAGAGCAGTCGCTTGGTAGTAGTCTGAATGGCACCGAGGTTGATGTCTGCACCGATAAAGCGCCTGCCGAGTTTCATGGCAACTGCCTGCGTGGTGCCGCTGCCCATGAAGCAATCGAAAACAATGTCGTTGGGATTTGAGAGCATGGTTAGTATACGAGTGATGAGTTCTTCTGATTTTTGAGTTGGGTAATACAATTTCTCTGGGTCTGTAGGACTGGTTATTTTTTTGACGTCTGTCCACCAATCGTTTAACGGAGTGCCTTCTTCACGGAGCTTTGCATTCTCACCTTTGCACGCACTTCTGCCACGCTGAATAGATCCTTCTGAATATGGACGGTATATGGTGTTAAATGTCCATTTTTCTGCGTGCTTGGAATACCAAAGTAAATTATCGTGTTTTCTCGGCATTTCGGTCTTGGGTATTCCACCACCACTATAGCAGTAAATTATTTCATTATGGAAGTTATCAACACCAAACACTTCGTCCATTATGCATCTCAAATGGTGAACCTTGTGCCAATCACAGTGAAGCACGATGCTTCCAGTCTCCGAGAGAAGCTCACGCATTAAAATCATTCTCTCATACATAAACTGGAGATACTCGTCATTCGTCCAAATATCACCATACTGCTTTTCCTCAAACGAGGAACTGTCGCTTTCTGTTGATCCTACTCCACGTACATCAATCTTCTTCTTGTAATCGGCCTTGCTGTCGAACGGAGGATCAATATAGATGAGGTCGATTTTTCCACGATACTCCTTCAGCAGATGGCTCATGACCTGGAGATTATCACCCCAGAAAATCTTGTTGATCCAGCCGTTCTGCTCCTCACCGTAGGACTCCCGCAGCTGTGCAGGATAATACTGCGTGGAGCGGTAGGGGCGCTTGCCCGTCCAGCGAAGTTCAGGGAACCCCTTTATCGTCGGTCTCTGTTCAAATTCAAAAGTAAGCTGCTCATCCATTGTTATCAAACCCTCCATCGGTTATTTGTTTCTGCAATAGAAACGGAAGTCACAGCCAGCGCAGACCTTCGGGTCATCGGCACAGTGCCGGAAATCCTTCTTCATGATCTTATGTACCGTATCATCGAATGACGCCAGCGTTCCTTCCACGGCAGACTTTGTATACGGATATGTGATCGTCGGTACGCCGCCGTCCTCTCCGGTATAGTAGAGGTGCATCTTACTGACCTTCCGCCCGGTACGCTCCTCCACGAGATGGGCATAGATATGAAGCTGCCGACGGTACCGCTCAAGCCGATCCCGCATTTTCTCCATATCCGGTTTCCGTTCGGCTTTGAAATCCACAATCTCGACCGTGTCGCCCTCACCCCGGATCAGGTCGACCTTGCCTTCAATGATATAATCCGGCTTCACCAGAGAAACATCCACCTCTGCTTGCTGGATGGCAGACCAGTCGCCGTGCTGCCGCTCTACATAGCGGAGCACTTGCTTCAATGCCGCCTCGCGCTGAGGACCGGCGAGGTAGGTGTGCTCGGTTTTCGTCAATGACACATAGTTGGAGGCAAACCAACGGTTCACGTTTTCCTCGGTGATCGTCTGCTCCTCGTGCCTGAGTGCAGCACGGTGAACATCCTCTATCGTCTCATGGACAAGCGTACCGAAGAGCATAGCGTTGGCACGGACGGGCATGAACTCCAGTTCGCGGTAGAACTTGTACTGCAGGGCGCAGGTCTCATACACTGTGATGTGCGATGTGAACGAGTAGGTGCTCTTGACGTTCACGGCCTTCACGGACTTGAAGTTGAACTCCCGGATATCAAATGCTTCGCTGTCCACGGACTGAAGCTCGTCATAAACCTCTTTGAAGTAAGCGCTGGGTGTCCGCTTGTCCTCATTGCAGGTCAGTATCAACAGATCCTGCGCACGGGAGAAAGCCGTGTAGTACAGACGCCAGAAATCAAAGAATTTTGTGACCTCATACGGTTCAAATGCCGGGCGCTTGAAGTAGCGATCCTCTATCGTCATCATAAGGTCGTTTGTGGTTTTTCTCGGCACATTTGTCAGAGAATCCACAAAAACAATCGGGAACTCCATCCCTTTGGACTGGTGGATCGTAAGGAATGAGACGCAGCCGCTCGGCGCATACTCGGAATCATCCTCATACTCCGTGATACCGCCGTCATAGAGCAGGCGGAGATACAGATTAAAGAGCAGTTCCGTATTGGCATCAATGCCGCGTTTCCCGCGATACTTGTCGGCCGATAAGACATCCACCCGGTGGAGGTATTCAAATTTTCCGATGATCTGCGTCAGCTTTGCCAGATTTCGAGCTGGTCGGATATCGACAACGCCGACATCCATATCTGTATCCAGAATACCGGCAAAAGGCTGAAACTCAAACATCTGATACATGAGCCCACAGTAGGCGTAGTCCGTTGCGTCGGTCAGGCTTACATGGTCTTTTCCTCGGCGGCGTATCCATTTCAGCAGGTCGGTGTGCTCCGGCTGCATCAGATACTCATTCGCCAGCATGATACAGTTCCGATAATAAGTCAGGTGCTCAGGCTGTAAAAAGGTATACTCCCCGTTTTCCAACCCCTGCACATAAAACGGGAACATCAGCATAAGGCAGCCGAGCGCCAGTCGTATTTCGTCACGCTGGAAAAACATATCCGAACGCGGTGAGTAAACATTGATATGGTTCTCCTCAAGAAAACGAGCAAGAGCAGTCACCCTCGGATGTTTGACTGAGTTGAAGAGAAACGCTATCTGATTATAGTCCATCAGCTTGCCGGATGTTTTCAGGTTGTTGATAAACTGCAGGATCTTCTCATGCCATTCATCCTCGTCATTCACACCGGCTAATTTCACGACCGCAGGGCTGTGAAGTGCGGATTTTTCATGAGGTTCAATGCGTTTTTCATATCTGAAATTTTCCCAGCGAAACTTGAACTTTGCACCATCCGTGGTATCCATCCATCGGTTATAAAAATCAACGATGTCGCTGTTGGAACGATAGTTGATGACCAGCGGGATAATACGGCATTCGCCATTGGCAAACTTCTGCGGAAATTCCAGGATGTTTCGGATGGTTGCACCGCGGAAACGGTACAGGCCCTGGTCATCGTCTCCGACCACGCAGATATTCTTTCTTTCCCCGGCGAGGAGAAACACGAGTTGCTCCTGAATATAGTTCGTGTCCTGGTATTCATCGACCATGATATGCGTGATCGCAGAGCGAAGCTCATTCAGAATGCCCTCGTTATCGCAGAGAAGCCGATATGCCTCTATCTGGATGGAGGAGAAATCCATCAGATTCGCTTCCGTAAGAATTGTGCGATATTCCTGAAGCATCCGACCGAGTGATGCAATCGATGGGTCATGGTCAGACATCAGCTCCTCCGGCGAAACCAATTCTTCGGAAAGGTTGTTTACAAAGTTACAGATCGTTTCGGCTTGCTTCCATGCGCCACCGTTCGGAAGGACGATTTCAATCTCCGGAATACTTCTGAAACGATGGATATTCTGAAATACCATATACTGCTGGTCAAACGAATCCATCAAGCGGTAGTTTCGGCGAAGCCGTGTATATTCCAAATGCTCTTTCAGCATACGAAGGCAGAGCGAGTGGAACGTACCGATATACATTTCGTTGATGTTTGCCGTGATGTTTCGATTTGCAAGCTCGTTTGTAATACGTGTTACCAGTTCCTTCGCAGCCTTTTCCGTAAATGTGGCAATGAAGATGCTCTCCGGCCTTACATTGCATTCCTCTATGAGGTAGATTGCACGCTGCACGAGCGTATATGTTTTGCCGGTTCCGGGACCTGCCGTTATGAGGACAGGACCGTCTGCAGCCGCTATTGCTTTTCGCTGCCCGTCATTTGCGTTTCCAAAATCAAACATAGCTGATCACCACAATTCTTCATTGAATGATTCGTAAGCGCTTAGCTATACTACATGATTGTTAAAGTATACCATTATTTAAATCTATCAGCAACCATTATTCGTTTCTCTTGATGAACAGGCAAAGCGCATAATACCGCTATTCAATCACTTAAACGCGCAAGTCAGGTACCGCCTCCATCTGTTGCTAATAAAAATCCCCAAAAGCTATACAGCTTTTAGGGATTTGGTACGCCCGACTGGATTCGAACCAGCGGCCTTTAGAGTCGGAGTCTAACGCTCTATCCATCTGAGCTACGGGCGCATATTTGGTTGTCTTCTGCGGGAATAGTCGTCAAATAGTAGTCAACGACCACCCATTTTTTCTCTGCCGTTCCCGCAAACGCAGGTGCGGCAAGGCTTTGCGCCATATCTCAACTGGAGACGCCTGAAATGTCGGAGTCTAACGCTCTATCCAGCTGAGCTACGGGCGCATGCATGTCGATTTCATCCCGACTCATGAATTATAGCAGGTTTTTCCTCGGTTGTAAAGAAAAATTTTTCAGAAAGATTGTTAAAAAAGTTGACAAGTGGGTCTGTTTGTTGTACAATATCAGTGAGTTTTGTGGAGGGCGTCCGGCAGAGGAGGGTTATATCTGCCGGACAACCCGGTATAAAGAGGAAGATTATCATGAAAAAGCAAAAGATTTCTGACGCCGTCATCCATCGGCTGCCCCGGTACTACCGGTATCTGGATGACCTGTATAACAAGGGCGTGGTGCGCATCTCCTCCAGCTCGCTGGGGAGCAAGATGGACATCACCGCCTCCCAGATCCGGCAGGATCTCAGCTGCTTCGGTGAGTTCGGCCAGCAGGGGTACGGCTACAACGTAGCCGAGCTGCGGGCCGAGATCGGTCACATCCTGGGCATTGACAACGGCCACCGGCTTATCATCATCGGCGCGGGCCATCTGGGTCACGCTCTGCTCCAGAACTTCGATTTTGAAAAGGTGGGCTTCCAGGTGGACTCCGCCTTTGACGTGTCCCCGGCGCTGATCGACACCCAGATCCGGGGCGTTACCATCCGCGCTATGGATCAGCTGGCGGACTATGTAGCCCGGTATCAGCCCAACGTGGCGGTGCTGACGGTACCGCAGAACGTGGCCCAGCCCCTGGCGGATCAGTTGATCGGCCTGGGCATCCGGGGCTTCTGGAACTTCACCAATGTGGAGCTGTCCACCGACGTGCCCGGCGTGTTTTTCGAGGATGTCCACTTCGTGGACACCCTGCTGACGCTGAGCTACCGCATTTCCCGCGGCTGAGCGCACCTTTTCCCGGCCCCGGCATACTATGGGAATGAGACCCCACCATGGGTCCATATTCTTCATAGGAGGCTAATAAATATGTGCAATCAGGGTTCTTCCTGCTGCTGGTGGATCATCATCGCCATCATCATCCTGTTCCTGCTGTGCGGCAATTGCGGCAGCTGGGGCTGCGGGTGCGGCAATAACAGCAACAACAACGGCTGCGGCTGCGGCTGCTGACCAGCGGGCCCTGCAGGGGCTGTGACACCATAGGCAAGG
>OLPE01000779.1_pt1 | contig 24920 bp, 35 predicted proteins | sample 1671901 | NCBI WGS metagenome assembly OLPE01 (sample SAMEA3136624, study PRJEB25190) | human gut metagenome | biome: human gut; feature: human-associated habitat; material: faeces | place: Austria | collected 2013 | reverse complement strand
ACCTCGAACTGACCGAAGAATTCTTAAGCATGGGATTAGACGAATTATCCGTATCCCCTGCAATGGTACTTCCGCTCAGAAAGAAGATCAGAGAGAGCAAATAGTTGCGGTGTACAGCTACTATGAACAGTAATAGCGAATAAGAGTTAAAAATCAGAGAGAAAGTAATGTGTTTACTTTCTCTCTTTTTTTTGCTAAAATATTCTCTGCTACAAGAAAATTGTACGAGGATATTTTAAGGAGTGAGAGGGAATATCCGAGACAGACAGCAGGAGGAAAACAATATGTTGAAAAAGGTGTTTAAGCTTAAAGAAAATCACACCGATGTCAAAACTGAGATTCTTGCAGGTATTACGACATTTATGACAATGGCGTATATCCTGGCAGTCAATCCAAGCATTCTTTCCGCAGCGGGTATGGATCAGGGGGCAGTCTTTACTGCAACAGCACTTGCATCACTGATCGGTACGCTGTGTATGGCAGTATTCGCAAATTATCCATTTGCACTTGCACCTGGTATGGGACTGAATGCTTACTTTGCTTATACTGTAGTAATTGGTATGGGCTACTCATGGCAGACTGCACTGACTGCAGTATTTGCAGAGGGTATTATTTTCATTATTCTTTCCCTGACGAATGTCAGAGAAGCGATCTTCAATGCGATCCCAGCTTGTCTTAAGACAGCAGTCAGCGTTGGTATCGGATTATTTATTGCATTTCTTGGACTTCAGAATGCCAATATCGTTGTCGGAGGATCTACTCTGGTACAGCTCTTCTCCGTAGATGCATATAATCAGGCAAATGGAGTGGAAGCAAGCTTCAATAACGTTGGAATTACTGTACTTCTTGCAATCATAGGTGTGCTGATCACAGCAATCATGGTGATTAAGAACATCAAAGGAAATATCCTTTGGGGGATCTTGATCACATGGATACTTGGAATCATCTGCCAGATAGCAGGTCTTTATGTACCGAATCCGGAGATCGGATTCTACAGTCTGCTTCCGGATTTCAGTTCCGGACTTGCAATTCCAAGCCTTGCACCGGTATTTGGAAAGCTTGATTTTAAGAATGTATTTTCACTGGAATTCGTTGTTGTAGTATTTGCATTCCTTTTCGTAGATCTTTTTGATACACTCGGAACTCTGATCGGTGTATCTACAAAGGCAGGCATGCTTGACAAAGACGGAAAGCTTCCGAGAATCAAAGGAGCACTGATGGCAGATGCGGTTGCAACTACAGTTGGAGCAGTACTTGGAACTTCTACAACAACAACATTCGTAGAGAGTGCTTCTGGTGTAACAGAAGGAGGACGTACAGGTTTAACATCCCTGACAACAGCGATCCTGTTTGGAATTTCCCTTTTCTTATCACCAATCTTTCTTGCAATTCCGTCCTTTGCGACAGCTCCGGCACTGATCATCGTCGGCTTCTATATGCTGAGCAATGTGGCAGGAATTAACTTCAGTGATTACAGCGAAGGAATTCCGTGCTTTATCTGTATCGCGGCAATGCCATTCTGCTACAGTATTTCAGAAGGTATTTCCATGGGAGTGATTTCTTATGTAGTAATTAACGTACTTACAGGAAAAGCAAAAGAAAAGAAGATCAGTGTACTGATGTATGTACTGGTGATACTGTTTATCCTGAAATATATTTTCTTATAAGATGATGATACCAGGGTCAAAAAGGTCAGAAAGCCGATGCAAGCTTGCTTAGCAATGGAGCAATCTGATTACACCAGTGAGCGGCAAAATTTATTTTTGACACTCACATCATAAGATAAAAAGAATATGGGGATATGTGAAAGCACAGGGACTGTCCGGTAACGGATAGGATTCTGTGCCTTTTGCGTGTCAGAATCGGTGCCGGGTGAGATACTTTGGATTGACTAGCACCCGTACAAATTGCTATAATGGAAAAAGACAAAACAGAGAATCACAGGGGAAAATATATGAATTTACTGACAATGGAACATGTATCCAAAGCCTATACGGATCGTGTGCTTCTGGATGATGTGGGATTTGGAATCAATAAAAATGAAAAAATCGGTGTGATCGGAGTCAACGGAATGGGTAAATCCACTTTGCTGAAAATCGTTGCCGGAATCGAAGAAAGTGATGCCGGAACGATCAGCATGGGGAATCAGGTGAAGATCTGCTATCTTCCGCAGACGCCGGTATTTGAAGCAGGAACAACAATTCTTCGCGCGGCAACAGAAGGAAATTATGATGAGCTGAACCGCTGGACGATCGAGGCAGAAGCAAAGTCTATGCTGAATCAGCTTGGATTTACCGATTATGATGAAAAGATTGAGTATATGTCCGGCGGACAGAAGAAAAGGGTTGCACTTGTCCGGGCACTTTTAACACCGGCAGACATTCTGGTCCTTGACGAACCGACGAACCATTTGGACAATGAGATGTCCGAATGGCTGGAAGAATATCTGATCCAGTTCCGGGGAGCGATCCTGATGGTTACGCATGACCGTTATTTCCTGGACCGTGTGGTAAATCGTATCGTGGAAGTTGATCATGGAAAATTATATAACTATCCAGGCAATTATTCCGAGTTTGTGCGTCTGAAAGCCGAGCGTCAGAACATGGAGCTTGCCACAGAACGTAAGAGAAAAAGCCTTTTGCGTACGGAGCTGGAATGGCTACACCGCGGCGCAAGGGCGAGAAGTACCAAACAGAAAGCGCATATTGACCGGATTCATGCTATGCAGGAAATGAAAGATATTCAGGAAGAAAAGCGAGTAATGCTGGATTCTGTGGCTTCCCGTATGGGGAATAAAACAATCGAACTTTCCGGAATCTGCAAATCTTATGGAGAAAAGAAGCTGATCGAAGATTTCTCTTATATTTTTCTGAAGAATGACCGAATCGGAATTATTGGACATAATGGATGTGGAAAATCGACGCTGCTCAAGATTATCAACGGGATCATAAAACCGGATGTCGGAACTATTGAAATTGGACAGACAATCAAGATTGGCTATTTCTCGCAGGAGAATGAATATATGGATGAATCCGAGCGTGTCATTGATTATGTAAAAGAAGCAGGTGAGTACATTGCAACTTCTGACGGGAAGATTACCGCGTCCCAGATGCTGGAACGATTTCTTTTTGACGGGGCAATGCAGTGGTCGAGGATCGAAAAGTTATCCGGAGGCGAGAAACGGAGACTTTATCTACTACGTGTTTTGATGGAAGCACCAAATGTACTGATCCTGGATGAGCCAACCAATGATCTGGATATCCAGACGCTGACAATCCTGGAGGATTATCTGGATCATTTTGATGGTATTATTCTGATTGTATCCCATGACCGGTACTTCCTGGATCGTACTGTCAGTCGTATTTTTGCATTTAATGGAGGTGGGAAAATCCGCCAGTCGGAAGGTGGATACTCCGATTATCTGATCCGTGTGGAGCTTGAAAAACCGAAAGACGGACAGACAATTGCAGAAAATATGTCAGATGCAGCTTCTGCACAGACCGGTGAGTCTGACAGCAAAAAGACCTGGAAGCAGCGGGAAAAAAAGCTGAAATTTTCTTATAAAGAACAGCGGGAATACGAGACGATCGATGAGGATATCGCAAAGCTGGAAGAGAAGATCGAAAAGCTGGATCGGGAGATGGTTAAGAATGCCACCAATTCCGTGAAGTTGTCCGAACTTATGAAAGAGAAGGAAGAAACAGAGACAACACTGGAAGAAAAGATGGACAGATGGGTGTACTTGAATGATCTTGCTGAGCAGATAGAAAATCAGTAAAGTGATTGACAGATTTACAGATGATAAAGTATAGGTAGTGAGAATCATATCAATGTATTCGAAGGAGGAGAGGTATATGATGTGGAATAGAGCAGAACTTAAAATGAGAGGCAATATGGCATTTAAGAAGAATTATGTGTCAGCCGTTGTAGTTGCGCTTCTGATGGGAATCTTTGGCACAGTCTCTGTCGAATCCAGTGCAAGACGGGTAAGTGAGAATTCAGATATATATAGTGGAAATTTATTTAATGTGGGAATGATTACCGGATTGCTTGCAGGAATCGCAACGGTAGTAATACTGATTGTCCTTGTGGCAAAAGTATTTGTAGGTAATCTCCTGAAAATGGGTGGATACCGGTTCTTTATCCTGAACCAGACTGCACAGCCGGGAATCGGAACATTGCTTGACGGTTTCCGTTCCGGACATTATGTTAATATTGTTCTTACCATGTTTTTAAGAGATTTATTTACTACACTTTGGAGTCTGCTTTTGGTGGTACCTGGAATCGTTAAGCATTATGAATATCTGATGGTACCATATATTATTGCTGAGAATCCGGCAATGGATTACAAAGAAGCATTCCAGATCAGTAAACAGATGATGGATGGAGAAAAAATGGAAGCATTTATCATGGATCTGTCATTCCTTGGATGGTATCTGCTGAGTGCGGTTACCTGTGGACTTCTTGCAATTTTTTATGTAAATCCGTATGTACAGGCATCCTTTGCGGAGATGTACACATTCAATAAGCAGAAGGCTTATCAGGAGGGATATATCCGGTAAGAGTTTCAGAAAGATAAATTTTAAAATGTAAGAATAGAGCGTAGACGCTGGCTTAAAATGAAGCGTCTGCGCTTTTATTTAGTGGGCGGCCTTCTCCGCAAAGGTAGTCGTAACTAGTTCTTCATAAGGAACACGCTCTTTCAGCTCACCGGAGTTTTCCAGAATATCCTGCAGCAGATTGAAGCTTTCTTCGTTGAAGATCAGATCCGATTTCCAGGTGTCTTGTTCGTAGTAACGGCTGACAATGGTTGTAATTGTAGCGAGATCGGTTTCCTTGAACTGTGGTGCAATGACTTTTGCAATCTCTTCCGGAGTGTGGGACTGAACGAAATCCATTCCTTTTTGCAGGGCATTGGTGAATTTCTGGATGATGTTCGGATTAGCATTCAGATAACTTGTTTTGGCACTATAGGCGGTGTATGGGACATAGCCGGAATCAACGCCGAGAGAAGCAACGACATAACCGGAATTTTCCGCTTCAAGGGCAGTAGCGCTCGGTTCAAATTCGATGGTATAGTCTGCCTGCCCACCGGAAAATGCAGCAGCGGTTGAACCGAAATCAATACTCTGGTTGATAGAAAGATCCTTCTGTGGATTAATTCCGTTTTTTTTCAAAATGTATTCAAAGACCATTTCCGGCATGCCACCTTTTCTTCCGCCAAGAACGTCTTTTCCTTTCAGATCATCCCATGAAAAATCCGGCATTTCTTCACGTGCGACCAGAAAGTTTCCGGCGCGCTGCGTAAGCTGCGCGAAGTTTTTGATGACATCATTTGCACCCTCCTGGTAAGTATAAATCGAAGATTCACTTCCCATAAAGCCAATATCTGCCTCACCGGAGAGGACGGCGGTCATAACTTTATCCGCCCCAAACGGAGTCAACCAGTTAGTACAAGACGCTATAAGAAATCAACAGAGTCGACAGTATGATTAGTGTTCAGGTGAATCTTCCGGATAATAGAATGCCAGAAGGCTCTGCGGTTTTCTTGGGTTAAATTGTAGTACATTGTTCTAAAGTCTGTATTCAGCAGCTCTTCCAGATAAGCATAATCAGGTTCTAATTCCGGAGCCGCATTTAACAATTCATTCAGTTCGGTTTCAATCCGGTCATATTCTTTGCTGTAATAATCCCATTCGATTCTTCCTTTTTGGAAGAGCAGATTTAATCGTTCTAATTCTTTCTGGAGCTTTTCCGGAGTCTGAATTTTCTTCTTTTTTTCTTGTTCCTTTTCAATTTTTTCACATTTTATTTTAAATTTATTGTATTCGTATTCCAGATGATCAATCAGGTATTGTTCTATGAGATTTTGACTTACCATGTGCTTGTATGTACATTTGTGATCAATAAAAGCTTTGTTGCATCGGTAATAGCAGTATACTTTTTTTGCACCGGTTTTCCTGTTGATAATGGACGAACCGCCTCTTGCGCTAAGCCTGCGTCCACAGATCGGACAATTTATCATGCCACTGAAAAGATAAATCCGGCCAGAAGGAGCACGCTTAACATTTGCGTTCTGTATTTCCTGCAGATTATTCCATTCGGATTCTGTCAGGTAAGCAGGACAGTATGGAATTCCGCGATAGGTTCCTTTGTAAAATTCACTCGACAGCAGTGTTCGCATATTCGCCCATGTAAAATCCGGATCATAATTTTCCTGAATATAGCGCATGGAAAGCCCTTTTGCATGGTGCTTAAAGAAAAAACGATAAAAGGCATTTACAGTGTCTTCTCGATCTGGATCTTTTACCATGCGTTTTACGCCGTCAATGATTCCGGATTTGTAGCCGTATCCCATATTCACATCACCGAAGATCAGCTTTCCCTGCCGGATAGATGCTTCATTTACGAATTTGATACGTTCGCTGGTGGTATCAACTTCATTCTGGCCAATAGACAGGACTACATTCAGCTGCAGTCGACCGTCTCTGGTTTCCATATTGATTCCGGGTTCACTGGTGCTGATCCATCGGACGTTATTATCGTCCAAGACTTCCTGTACCTTGTAAAAATCAGACAGGTTACGGAACCATCTGTCAATCCGCCAGAAGATGATCACATCAATTTTTCCGGCTTTTACATCTTCGAGGAGTGAATGGATAGCTTTTCTCTTTTTTAATTCTTTACGGGCAGTTTTACCCTCGTCAGCATAAACTCCAGCAACGGTCATATTATGTTCTTTGGCGTAATTGGTCAGGTACTGTTTTTGTGCTTCCAGGGATTTACCGTGCATCATCTGTTCAGCGGTAGACACACGGATGTAAATGGCGCAGCGTTCAATTTTACTCGGCATATTATATCACCTTTCTCTTCAATATACGTAAAAATGAGTATAAAAATAACAGCCTGAGAACTTTTGTTCTCTTGCGTGGCTGTTCCGAAGATGATACAATATTATTTGGAAATTGGGTATCTCTTCGGAGTACTTAATAGAGAAACATATTGGCGTATGTTTCCATCGCTCGACCGTTCCTGTTGGCGCAGGAGCGGTTTTTTGATTTATAAGTATCTTTTTGCTACTTCGATTAATTTATTTTTATATTTATATATGTCATTGAGCGAAGTTATATAAATGCGTTCAAATTTTTTGTTCTCATCCGGAATAAGCAATTGCTTGTTTTTGGTGTCAAGATTAAGCCTACAAATAGGTTTCCGGTTATTATTAGTATACAAAATACCGAAATAACTTTCAGTGTCTCTATAAACAATGTCTTCAACTGGAACAGTTCCGGCGAGCATACCTCTTATGATATAGAAACCTTCAATTTCTTCTTCGGTAGTAACAATTTTAGAAACAATTGTTTCTTCTATGAGATCTTCCGTATTGTCATTATCCCCTGTTGCATCTTCTGCGTCAGAAGAGAGAGCAGAAGATATTTTGCTGTTGACGATTTCATTTACAAAAGATGAAAAGGCACGTTTTACAACAGGTGAAAATTTTTCAATCACTCGTTGGTTCTTTTGACCATCGTAAATATCGGTTAAGATGAAACGAACGAAATCATCAGAAGGAGATTCAAATTCTTTTTGGAGCACATTTTTGATTAAACTGCTGTATTTTAATTCTTCGGCGGTACTAAAAATTTTATCTTTATCAAAATTATCTTTACAAAACTTCTTTAATTCGTTAATGGATGTATCTTTTAGTTGAAGCATATTAAACTCCAAAAATGGGACTAAATCCATTTTGTTAGATTCTTCAAGGTCGGTATAGAAACGATAAATAACTCCATTTGTGAGAATACCGAATTTAGCTGGAGAAGTTCCGAAATATCTAAATAACTGTGATGAGTGCTTATCTAATTGCTCAGAACAACTTTTGCATTCTATCAAGATTATCGGCTGTCCATTTTCAAGGATTGCATAATCAACTTTCTCACCTTTTTTAATACCGACATCAGCTATATACTCAGGACAAAACTCGGAAGGATTAAATACATCATATCCAAGAAGTTGGAAGAGCGGAACTACAAGTGACATTTTTGTTGCTTCTTCTGTTGAAACGGTATCCTTTAACATTGATACTCTTTCTGAAAATTGTTTAATTGATTCAGTAAAATCCATAATTACCCTCTCTTTCTTTAGTAAAAATGTTTGTAAAACAAATATATAATCGCATATGCGGTTATACCAATTTCATCATCGATAACTGTGGTATAAAATACACCACATAATTATCCACCTGTTTACAGATCCCGTACTTATTCCGGTAACACTCAATACATTCTTCCAGAAATTCTTCTGTCACTTCCAGGTATTCAGCGATTTCAAACCGGTTCTGGCAGCCATGCTCAAAGGCTCGTACCAGTCCGATCAGACCAATCTGCTTGTTGTACGCCCAGAGTCTTGCCTGACGTTCCTGTTTTCGGTTGGCAGCAGATGTCATATCAAGAATATTGCCAACGGAAGTGTAGTGGTGTCCGAGTTCTTCGGCAAGGACACAGGACTTTTCTGCAGTTGTGTCAACAGACGTATTGATAGCAATATTTCCATTGATGTAAAATCCTTTTAAATTATCTTCACCAAGATAGTAATCATGTATTTTTACGTTACTATCAAAAGCTTCTTGCTCTAAATGTTCTAATTTATTCAAATTATATCCTTCCCAGCAATAAGTGTAATATAATAGCTGTTTTGTCTATGGGATTTGTTTTGTATCTTCCTGTTTTACAAATTTGGCAAAAGATTCTATACGACTCCATTGTTCTTTTGTAAAATCTTTACCATCGAGATGAGCTGCCATAGTAATTGGCGAATGAGAAACATAAACAATTTCACCATCTACGAGCTTTTCAGTATCTAAATTTAACTCTCGAGTAATTTTTAATACATTTGAAATATTAGAATTTGCTATTCCTCTTTTTAAAATACTATCCAATGTAGTCCAAGGCATATCTATTGTTTCAGAAAATTTTTTCATGCTTCCGTATTTATCTATTATAAGAGCTTTTAAATTAGACTCTAATTCATTCATACTGAAAATTCTCCTTTCGATATTATGCTTAGATAATAGCATTAAAATCTCGAAAAATCAATACGAACATAACTGAAATAAAATGAAAATCTCAAAAATTCGAGAAAACATATTGACAATCTCGAAAAATCGTATATACTAAAAACATAATCACGAAAAATCGAGAAAGGAAGTGATGAAGTGTTTCCAAATTTAGAGGCGGAAATGGCAAGAAGCAAAATTACTCAAGCGAAATTGGCAGATATTCTGGATGTAACTCCGACAACGATGTCTTTCAAATTAAGTGGCAGGAGTTCACTTTCATTAAGAGAATGTGTAGAAATTAAGCGAAAAGCCTTTCCGGACAAAACATTAGATTATTTGTTTGCGACAGACGAAGAGGGAGAGAGGTGAGTAGATGGAAGGATATTACGATTCAGAATATAGAGGGAAAGGATTGGAAGTACCAACAGGACAATTAAATATTGAAGTTAAAAATCTACCAGAATTTAAAGAACTGGTAGAACAGGCAAAGTATCAAGCCGACCAATTACAGCAAACAATTAATCGGCTTAGTAACTTTGAGTTGAAAATAGATTTTAGCTGTAGTAAAGAAGTTACTTCGAAGTTATAGAGGCAGCATCTTCGGTGACCAGAATCATTCCAATGAAATATACAATTGCTTTAATAAAATTTTTTAAATCGGAAACGTCACGGTCTTCTTGCTTGCGAACATAATGAGCTTCATCGTTCCCAATCCAAGCAGAACGCTCAGCTAAAGTTTTAATTCGATCATCGTCGATATAGTTTTTTATGCATTGTGAAAGAAGCTTTTTTTCGATTATTCCTTTATCTTCCGGGTGTTCATGAATTGCAAAATCTTTAACAAGAAATTCAAGTGCTTTTCTGTACCCTATACCACAAATCTCTGTTAAATTTGTAGACTCTGCAATTTCTGACTGATGGTAGATTTCTACGAATTTAGGAGAAAGAATAGAAATCTCTTCTGAAAAAGGAGTTGCGGTGGAAGGGTTAGGATATTGAGCAATGATGGTTCCGCAAGTTTTAGAATAATTGGAATAAGCATCCGCAACTCTATATGAAACAAAAAAAGCTGATTCGCAGGAAGGACAAAAGAACATGCTGTATAGATTGGCATCACCGTAGTGTCCATAAAGATAACCAGAGCAAACGGGAGATGAAGCGTGCGCGGTGGAACAAATAGGACATTTGCGAGGCAACTGAATTTGAAAATCGCAAGTACTAGAGTCGTTTGGATCTAAATTGAATGCAGTAATTTCGGTAGTCATTAAAATCATTCCTTTCATAATTTGATATGGAAATTATACCAGACAACAGTAGGACAAATCAACAAGTACAACCAGCACCGCATAAACTTCAATAGAAAGTAGGTGATAAGCATGAAACCCGATATCGAAAAAATCATACAGGTGATGATTTCTTTATTGGAAGAACAGGAAAAAGTGAAAATTACATATACCATTGAGAAAACCGCGTAAGCGGTACCAGTTGGACAAGCAGAAGGAGGGATGAGAGATGTTTTATAAGATTGCAAAGATATTAAGCAAAACAGCGATTGTATTTGGATTTATGTGCATGGTTGGTGGGTGCTCGGTAGAACAACAGGAGTTGTTTTACCTATATGAAGTGCTCGGACTTGCTGTGTTTGCAGTTGGGGCATATGCGCATGAATACTTCCGGATGTTGGAATATCGGAACAGGAAAAGAAAGATAAGGGAGGCGAGGGAGCATGCCAGAAGAGAAGCAGCGTAAGAGCATCCGAGTGGGAGAGATCGACAAGATGATCGAAACACTTGAATCTCTGGAAAGAGTAGACAAGACTGCGGATTACCACAAACGGATGGCAATTGCATATTTAAAGAATTTCGCAGATTGCCTGGATGATAAAGGCGTAAAAACAATAAAAGTGCGCCCGGAAGTTGCAGCTTCCAGTGGCGCACATAACAAAAAACTCAACTAAATTATAGAAAAGTCGGAGGAGAAAGTCAATATGATCAGAGTTGAAAATGGAATGTGTGAAATTAAGGCAGTGGATGGGGTTCCGGATATAATGACGGATCTGGCATGTATTATCCGAAGCATTAGAACAACAATGGTTGAGAAAAGAGACTATAGCGAAGCTGAAACAAAAGAACTCGTTGAACAGGCGGTAAGGCTTGGCTTTGCAACAGATGAAGAAATCACACAGGAAGCGATGGAAGCAATGGGTAAAGTGATGATGCTTCTGAAAAATCTGCCACTTTAGAGGAAGATGTGTACCTAAAGGGGGCGTGATAATGGAAAAGAAACCATTGATTATTCGGTGCTCTGATGGGTGGATCTACGGCTTGTTCGGTTATTACGAGGAAGCGGTAGAAGTGGCAGAACAGCATATAGACGGAACAGAACATACATATATCATCATATGAAAAGCGTGAGGAAAAGATGGAACCTTATAAAATCTATGATTTTGAAGATGAAAAAGCCTGGCTGAAGGGGCGATTAAACGGAATCGGCGGAAGTGATGCAAGTGCTGTGGTTGGAAAGAACCCATACAAAACAAACATTGAGCTGTTTGAAGAAAAGACCGGCAGAAGGATTGCACCAGACATTTCAGAAAAGCCTTATGTGATCTATGGGAAAGAGGCGGAGCAGTTCATCAGGGAGCTGTTCCGCCTGGATTATCTACAGTATCAGGTCACACACCATGAATTCCGGATCTTGCAGAGTCTGGAGTATCCGTTCATGCAGGCTTCACTGGATGGGGAGCTGGTTGATCAGGACGGCCGGAAAGGGATTCTGGAGATTAAGACCACCAACATTCTGCAGTCTATGCAATATGAGAAATGGAAGGACCGGATCCCGGATAACTATTACATTCAGGTGCTGCATTATCTGCTTGTTACCGGATATGAGTTTGTTGTTCTCCGGGCACATTTACGGAGTAACTGGGGAACAGATGTCCGGACACAGGTAAAACATTATTTTATTGAAAGAGCAGAAGTCCAGGCTGATCTGGATTATCTGCAGGATGAAGAAATCAAGTTTTGGAAGTATGTGGAAAGCGGACGGAAACCGCCACTGATACTTCCAGAGATCTAAAAAAGAAGGAGGAGCGTATGGAATTACGGATCACAAATCCGCAGGAGAATTGGCTTACAGAGCAGATTCTGTGGAACAACGAGGATTTAAAGGCTGCGATTGCCGAGAAGGTAAAGGATTACAAGACGATTGCCTACACAGAAGATTCGCTCAAAGATATGAAAGCAGACCGGGCGGATCTGAACAAGTTAAAGAAAGCTTTTGAGGACGAACGGAAGCGTGTCAAGAAGATCTGCATGGAGCCGTACACCAAGTTTGAGCAGCAGGTCAAGGAAATCACAGCTTTGATCGATGAACCGATCGGACTGATTGACTCCCAGATTAGAGAGATTGATGAACGCCGCAAGGCTGCAAAACGGGAAGAGATCGAGGAACTGTTTACGTCCATCGGTTTCCAGAGCTTTGTGAAGCTGGACATGATCTGGGATGAAAAGTGGCTGAATGCAACGGTTACGCTGCCAAAGATTGAAGAGCAGATGAAGAGCCGGATGTACCAGATCGGTACGGATGTGGTGACGATCAGCAAGCTTCCGGAGTTTAAGTTTGAAGCAATGGAAGTTTATCGGAAGACACTGGATATGAACCAGGCGATTCAGGAAGGACAGAGGCTTGCCGACATCCAGAAAAGAAAACTGGAAGCAGAACGCATGGAGGCAGAGCGGAAAGCGAGGGAAGAGGAAGAGGCAGCGAAGCAGCAGACCGCAGCTGAACAGAAGGAAGAACTGGCAGCAGAGAAGGAAACAGCATCCGGATCTGTACCGGATGCTCCGGTAGAGGAAACAGCTTCAATTCCGGAAGAAGAACCGGTATTCCAGCTTGATTTCCGTGTATGGGGAACCAGGGAGCAGATCATGGCGCTCCGTGAATATATGTTAAAGAATCAGATTCGATTCGGAAAGGTGGAATAAGACATGGCAGTACAGAACAGTCTGGCAAGACAGGATCAGTCAATGAAGTTGGCGGTTTACCTGCAGAACGATGCGGTAAAGAAGCAGATCAATCAGGTGGTTGGCGGAAAGAACGGGACAAGATTTATTTCCAGTATCGTAAGTGCGGTGCAGAGCACACCGGCATTACAGGAGTGTACAAGCCCGAGTATCGTAAACGCTGCATTACTCGGAGAAGCGCTGAATCTTTCACCGTCCCCGCAGCTTGGTCAGTTTTATATGGTCCCGTTCGATAATAAGAAGAAAGGCTGCAAGGAAGCACAGTTCCAGCTTGGGTATAAAGGATATATTCAGCTGGCAAAGCGAAGCGGCGTATATAAAAAGATCAATGTCCTTTCCATTAAGGCAGGCGAACTGATTTCCTATAATCCATTGGAAGAGGAACTGGAAATCAATTTGATTGAAGATGATTATGTCCGAGAGAATACACCGACTATTGGCTATTATGCAATGTTTGAGGAAGTAAACGGATATAGACACAGTATTTATTGGTCAAAACAGAGAATGCTGGCACATGCAGAAAAGTATTCTTTTGCATTTTACAAAAACGGCGGAGCAAAATCGTTAGAATTGCTTGAGGAAGGAAAGATACCGGAAAAGGATATGTGGAAATATTCTTCATTCTGGTTTAAAGATTTTGATGCAATGGCACATAAGACAATGCTCCGCCAGCTGATTAGCAAATGGGGGACGATGAGCATTGATCTTCAGAATGCCATTGATAAGGATATGGCAGTGATCCATGAGGACGGAAAGACAGAATATGTGGATGCAGTGAAGGCGGAAGATGATGGAGTGGTATCTGATCAGGAGTTACAGGAGGTCCAGGAAGACCATCCGGCAGCGCCAGGAACACAGCAGCCGGATCCGAAGGGTATTGAGGCATCATTTTTTGGATAGATTTAAGAAAGGGGAAAAAGAATTATGCAGCACATTAACTTAGAAACATTTGCAAACGGAGCATTTACCGCGCAAGTAAACCGGGCAATCGAAGAGGTCACGAAGAACATCCAGGATCCGAACACGGATGCCGGCACAGCGAGAAAGATTACTGTAACGATCGCATTTAAGCCGAATCAGGAAAGAAACTTCATTGCAACCGGAGTTCAGACGAAGACAACCCTTGCACCGGCACTCGGAGCAGTCACTGCATTGAGCATGGGAAAAGATCTCCGCACCGGCGAAGTGGAAGCAGTCGAGATTGGCAACCAGATTCCAGGACAGATGTCTGTACAGGACGTTCCGGGAGTTGTACCAGAAGCAGGAACTACAGTGGTAGATGGAAAAGTAATTGATAAAGCTACTGGAGAAGTTGTGGCGGATTCAGTTCCGGAACACGTAGGCAAAGTCATTGATTTAAGAACAGCAAAACAGGCATAGGAGGAGTAAGACGATGGAAGGATTAAAAGCAGCAATTGAATTTATCACAGAACTGAAAGAAAGCAGCATGGAGCCGAAGGTGCTTGAGATCAACGGCAATACATACTGTAATAAAAATCTGACAAGATACCATTATTTCCCGAAGGCAGATTCCCTGAGTGTCAACACCCTGACATCCATTGTGGACTATATCAAGGGGAAACCGGAAGAACTCCGTGAGACCATGATTCTGCATGTAATCAGTCCGACAGAAGTAAGATTGTATTCCGGACTGGTGGACGAACGCAACAGGGAGGAGCTTATGAGGGCAGATGCCATTGTAAATGAATTCCAGTTTGACCGTTATTATGACCAGGAACGTTTTCTGATTGAGCTGCAGGCAAACTTCATTGAATCCGATGATCTGACTGTCCTGAAGCAGGTTGCCGGAAATATCGAGTCAGGAACAACGGCGAATTATGATGATGATGGTGTCAGCCAGAAAACCACGATCAAGAGCGGGATTGCAAATAAGACGGATGTGATCGTACCGAATCCGGTGAAGCTCAGACCGTATCGTACTTTTGCAGAAATCGAGCAGCCACAGAGCAGTTATGTATTCCGGATCCAGGACAGTGACCGTGGACCATCCTTCAAGCTTGTGGAAGCAGACGGCGGTTTATGGAAGAATGCAACCATGAAGAAAATCAAAGAATATCTGGCATATGAACTGGCAGAGGAACTTGAAAAGTACCACATTACGATTATCGCGTAGAAAATAACATCTCCTTAAAAATAATATATCACACGTAACCTGATAACAAGAAAGCAAGCCGGCATTATGCAGCATCTGTTGTGTAAGTGCCGGCAGAAAGGAAAAAAGGGAATGACATCGGTAATGTTTACAGTTCCGGGCAAGCCGCAGGGAAAAGCCAGGGCGCGGACGTATTATAATGCATCGACAAAGAAGCACTGTTCCACCACACCGGATAACACGGTCCTGTATGAGAACTTCATCAAAGATCGGTATCTGCAGATGGCAAAGGGAGCGTTCCTGGAAAGAGAAAAGCCTGTGACGCTCCGGATTATTGCAAGGTATCTTCCGCCAAAGAGCGTATCGAAGAAACGGAAGCTTGATATGCTAGAGGGAAGAGAGCTGCCGCTGAAGAAACCGGATATGGACAATATTGTGAAGGTGGTAGCAGATGCACTGAACGGTGTTGCTTATCATGATGATACGCAGATCGCACTGGTCCAGGCAAAGAAATGTTATTCGGCAGTAGAAGGACTGGATGTGACAGTTGAGGAGTATACCGGATAAAAAGGAAGGAAATGTAAGAAGTGGCAGGACGACCAAAACAAGGAATTGATTATTCCGGATGGTCGGTTGACATATTCGATGGTGATAAGAAAATAGACAAACTTCTCGATGCAAAAGGATGGAAGGGATTCGGGATCTACTTCTTTTTGTGTCAGAGGGCATATAAAGTAAACGGGTATTTCTACGAATGGGGCTATGACGACTGTGCAACGACAGCAAGGCGGATGGGCGGCGGCATCGGTTCCGGTACAGTAAAAGAGACTGTGGATTACTGCCTGCAAGTGGATCTTTTTGATAAAGGGTTATTTGACAGGTGGGGGATCTTGACCAGTAGAGGTATCCAGCGTCGTTTTTGGGCGGTACTATCCGAGCGGCGGAGTAAAACAGTATATGGTGAGTATTGGCTTTTGAAACCCGAAGAATGCAAAGGTCTAGTTAAAGTCAGCTTATTTTCGGATGTGCAACCGACAAATGATGATGTGCAAGGGACAAATGAGGATTCGCTTTATAGAAAGGAAAGTAAAGTAAAGAAAAGTAATGTATATAAGGGCGCTTTCAGCGATTCTTCCCTTGAATCAGCTTTTCAATTCTATCTCCTTGTCCGATCACAGAACTGGGGAGAGATCTCTGAAGAGCAGGTAAATGCTTTGAGAGAGGATCTCCTATCATTGTCCTCTGATCTGGCTGAACAGAAAGCAATCTTGAATAAAGCTGCAGCTGGTGGATGGAAGAATTTATATCCTGTTCAAAGCAAGAGAAGGTCAAAAACAAAGAAGCAGCCAGAGAAACAGGGAAAGTTTAAGAATTTTGAAGAGCGTGAATATGAGGACATGACAGATCTTACAAGGAAGTTGATGCAGCGATGAAAAAGAAGAATGGGAAACGGAGTACGTTCCTGAGAACTGGAAGCAGGAAGAAACGGAAGATTATTAAGCGTGGGAAGTAGTTGAAAATAATTGAAACAAACAGTACGTTGACAATTGAATAGTGGTGGTTGGAATGGTATAATTTTCTAAAAAAGGAGTGCACGAATTATGATTAAACTTGCAAAAGAAAAAATGGTGAAATGCAAAGTGTTGCCAATGGAAGGCGAACCAGGAGAGGCGTTAGAAATACAAATGTTTGTAAGCCAGATGGCAATGAATAAGATTGAAACTATTAAGAAAAACGGTTTAGGCCAAGATAATAGTATATATATAGGTCGTGTTTCAGCAAAGCCTGAAGTACTTCAAGCGTTAAAAGATAATTGGAGATACAGATTGGAATTTACGGTTATTGAAAATGTGAAAAAAGACGAGAACGGAAAAGAAGTTGTTAACGCAAGAAACATTAAAATGAAAGGTGTAGAATTTTACAATTTGAAAAACAGTGCGAATTATTTCAAAAAGGAAAATGATAATGTTGAAATACGTGTTTTTGCATATAGTTTTATTGAAATTTAAGAATATTTATCTACCAACCATCAATATTCGGTGGTTGGTATTTTTATGCCTAAAAACAGGCAGAAAGGTTGAATAAATGAGTTGGGCAGATAAGCAGTTAAAGAAACATAAGCTCCGAAAGCAGATTAAAGAGATTATGGATAGTCCGGAATTTCAAAAGGAACGTCAGAAGGAACTGGACAAACACACAGCAGAGGCAATGAACTGCTTCTTGCTGATCAGTGTAGATTATTTGTACCGGAACTATCATTGCAAAAGAAAGGGAGTTTTGAAATATTTGGAATTTGTTTTACACCAGATGCATTTTGCACAGAAGGACGAGGAATATTTTCAGCTGATGAATGAAGAGCTGGAGAGGGAAGTTGGTGTGAATGTGCTGGGGACGTTGAAAGGGGAGTAAGAAGATGAACAATAACTGGATTTCAACAGCAGATCGACTTCCAGATCAACGGGAGTTCATAGAATCATATGTCAGAAGTGCATATGCAGCGGAGTTTCTGGTCACGATCGAGGGAGCAGATAAGGCAACAACATTGTATTATTCCCAGACAGGTGTCTGGTTCGATGAACAGGGAGAACCGTATAAGGTTGCGGCGTGGATGCCGCTTCCGGAAAGGTATAAAGGATAATGGAAGAGGATAAATACACAATGTATGCGGTAAAAAAAGATTTGTATCTGGATGATAACAGCTATAACCATTCTGATAGCAATGAAATGGACTGGATCGGCATGGTGCTTATGGGTGTTTTGCATTCCGGCTATATTAGAGTGATGAGGGATAGAAGGTGATAATTTGCAGGAGAAACGAAGCAGAAAAGAGCAGCGGAGGGATAGACAGCAGCATTATGAGGAACTGGAAAGCCGGCATGATGCAAAGGCGTTGGAGAGATTCAAAAGACCGGCTTACCAGAGCGTAAGCGTTGCAGAATATCTGGCAAAGAAGTATGACATTACAGCGGAGGTGGATACCGGTGGACAAGGGCGTTTTGATTGAGTACGCGGATATGAAAGAAGAGATTAAGGATCTGCGCCGGAGAATCGAGAAAATCCAGAAAGAATTGAATAAACTGCATGGACAAATTGTTGTGGATTCGGTATCATGTGGTAAGAAGGGCAAGAAGCCACTTGGCACGGTTAAGATCACTGGCAGACCGGTTGGTGTGATCTCCAGAAAAGAGCAGTTGTTGAAGAAGAGAACCAGAAGGCTTGAAGAGCTGGAAGAAGAACTGCTGGAAATGACAATCCAGGTGGAAGAGTACATAGAATCCATCGAGAAGAGCGAACTGCGGATTATCTTCCGTTTGTATTTTCTGGATGATTTGTCGTATCCAAAGGTTGCAGATCAGATGAACAAAATGTTCCCGAAGCGCCGGATCCGGTATACGGACGAGAATATCAAGAAAAAAATTCAAAGATATTTTGAAAATGTCCCCCAATGTCCCGATAAAAAGTAGTAATATGATAACATCGAAAAAACAGAGATGGTTTTCGATACGATCTTTTTCATAAAGGATTCCCCTCAGTGTTGGAATAGGCGATCTGGTGACAGGTCGTCTTTTTCGTTGCAAAATATTAGCTTGGATGGTATTATAAAAAATATGTTTTCGTTCCAATGAAAGGAGATAATATGGAAGAAGTTTTTAAATATATACTTTCAAATGCTATCTGGATTCCTGTGTGGCGTATCGTTTGCGTGATAATTGCAGCTTTATCGCTATTTTCGTGTCAAAAGTTACTTAAACGAACAGAAAATATTTCAGAAAATCCGAAAGAGATTAAGAAAAAAATAAATCAATGCGAGGGATTTTGCAATGTCTTTTTAGGAATCTATATTCCTTTGATTTTTTTCTTATTTTCATGCGCAGTATCTGACAATAATATATATGTCCGTGCTTTTGTATATTTAGTTAGAGTTGCTGGATTAATAGGAATTACGGGAATATTGATTTGTTTACAGATTAGATTATATCGTTATAAGTCGGCTTTAATAGAGAAAGAAAAATGAAATGCACCCTTCGGGGTGCTTTTCTAATGTGTAAAATAAACCAGAATTGAAGGTGGTGAAGTGGCAGGATATGAAAACATAAGAGGTGCAAACAGTAAAAGAACCCCGGAAGAGCGCCGGGAATTGGCAAAAAAAGCGGGTCAGGCAAGTGGCAGGGCAAGACGCAGGAAGGCAGACTTCCGGAAGACATTAAACCTGCTGCTCACTGCAGAAATAGATAATGAAGAATGGAAGCCGGTTTTAGAGTCACTCGGTGTTGAGTGTACTCTGGAATCGGCTTTGCTTATGGCTCAGATCAAGATGGCATTGGCGGGGGATACACAGGCAGCGAAGTTTGTAGCCCAGTATTCCGGACAAAGCGCCAGAGCCGAGGAAGACCTGGAGAACAAGAAAGCAGACACAGAGCTGATCAAGGCAAGGAAAGAAGCCATTACTGGTGAAAATGAGAATGATGAAGCACTTGATCGGTTGGATCAGATCCTGAAAGAGGTGCGGGACAATGCAATTAAGCAAGAAACAGAATGAGTATATTGTGAACGCAACTCATAGATGGAATATCAAATCTGGCGCAGTACGTTCTGGTAAATCCTACGTTGACACAGCTTTTGTGGTTCCATTCCGTATCCGGGAAAGAACTGGTAAGTCGGGACTCAATGTTATTCTTGGTGTATCCAAAGAATCTATTGAGCGAAATGTGCTGCAGCCGATGCGTGAAATCTATACAAACAAGCTGATCGGACAGATCAATAACCGGAATATGGCGCATATCTGTGGCGAAGAGGTGTATTGTCTGGGAGCTGAAAAGGTCAGTCAGGTGGCGAAGATCCAAGGTTCCAGTATCAAGTATTGTTATGGCGATGAGGTCGCTAAGTGGAACAAGGAAGTATTTCAGATGTTGAAATCGCGACTTGATAAGCCGTATTCGTGTTTTGATGGATCTTGCAACCCAGAACATCCGACACATTGGCTGAAAGAATTTCTGGACAATGATAAGTTAGATATTTATCTGCAGAAATATACGATATTTGACAATCCTTTTTTACCACCGAAATATGTAGAGGAGCTCTGCAAGGAGTATGAGGGGACGATTTATTATGACCGGTTAATCCTCGGGCTCTGGAAGCGTGCAGAAGGAGCGATCTATAAACGTTTTGCAGATAATCCGGATGCTTACAGATGTGAGGTGCTGGATGAACTTGCAAGTGACGCAGAATATAAGCAATTCAAAAAAACAGATATTGTATCGATAGAGATCGGACTTGACTTCGGAGGAAATCAGTCCGGTCATTCTTTTGTTGCCAGAGGATACACAGATGATTATGCGGATGTAATTGCAGTAATGTCTAAGAGAATTATGGCAAAGGATGCAGAGGAAGATATTGACAGCAACAGGCTGGATGAGCTGTTCTGTGATTTTGTTCAGGAAGTAATAGATAAATACGGAGTAATCGCAAAAAGCGGTAATTACGTGGAGTATTGCAACGTAGAATCTGTTTATTACGACAACGCGGAAACCGTCCTTGGTAATTCTATCCGGAATGCAGTAGAAAAAAGGTTTCCGTGGATTACAGTCAGAAAGGCAAGGAAAGCAGCGATTATTGACCGGATCCGTTGCACGGTAAGGCTTATGGGAGCGGGAAGGTTCTGGATAACAGACGATTGCAAGTCCCTGCAGACAGCATTTTCTGATGCGGTATGGAACAAAGATGTAACGGACAAGGATGAGCGTCTGGATGATGGCAGCACCGATATTGATAGTCTGGATGCATTTGAGTATACGATAGAAAGAGATATGAAGGACCTGATAGAAGAGGTGGAAGATGTTTGATGGATTAAAAAGACTATGGGGAAGGATAGTGAGCATGTTTAGTTATACGACCTTAAAAAATATAATCGGCAAAGATGTGGCGCTGTCACAGACCATGATCGATGCCATCAATAAATGGAAAAAGATGTTGGTTGGAAATGCAGACTGGTGTGACGATACGGTAGAGTCGCTGAAATTAGAAGAGGGTATCTGCCGTGAATTTGCAGACTCTGTACTAGTAGAGATGGAGGCCAAGATCTTAAATAATGACAAGATGGATAAGGTTCTCCAGAAGAGCTTATCAGACATGAATAAGAAGCTGCAGACAGGCTTGGCACTTGGAGCAATGGTTCTTAGACCACTTGGACCGGACACGGCGGAATATGTTGCGGCGGATAAATTCATTGTGATCAGTTTTTCTGATGATGGAACACCGAATGATATTGCTTTTCTGGTTGTGAAGTGTGCCGGGGAAAATGATTATTATACCAGAGTTGAACGGCATTATTTTACGAACGACAATCTGACGATTGAGAATAAATGCTATCATTCACAGAGCCAGAGCGATATCGGGCAGATCTGCGGTCTGGAAGAGGTGGCGGAATGGGCGAACATTCTTCCAGGACCGGTTATTTATCCGGGAATGGTTCAGATGGACTTTGGATATTACCAAAATCCGATTGAGAATAAGGTGGATGGATCCGCTTGTGGCGTATCGATCTATGAGTCTGCGGAGAATCTGATCCGAAAAGCAGACATCCAGGGAGCTCGGCTGGACTGGGAGTACGATTCCGGAGAACGTGCAATCCATATTGACGAGAGAGCTTTGAAGAAGAGCGGTGGAAAGACCTATTTACCGAGATTAAAGAAACGCCTGTATAAAGGGCTGAATCTTGATGATGGAAAAGATAAGGAACTGTATAAAGAATATTCTCCAGAGATGCGAGATGAAGCCTTCCGAAGAGGTTTGGAAGAATACAAACGGGAAATCGAATTCAATGTAGGCCTTGCCTACGGAGATCTTTCCGATGCACAGGAGGTAGATAAGACAGCTACTGAGGTGCTTGCTTCAAAGACAAGGAAATACAATCGTGTAACCGCAATTCAGGGAAAATTGGAAGAGTGCTTGAATGGATTTGTAACTGCTCTAGCGTTCTACAATGGATCTTATATGTCCGGTGTGGAGTTTACCTGCGAATTTAATGATTCCATTCTGGCAGACGAAGAATCGGAACGACAGCAAGATCGGCAGGATGTAAGCATGGGCGTTATGAGTTTGTTGGAATACCGGATGAAATGGTACAACGAGGATGAAGAAACCGCAAAGGCAAAACTGCCAGAACAGAATCAGGTGATGGAGTAGGATGCGGAATGATTACAAAGAAAAGATTGCTAGTAAGATTACAGCGCGGTACATAAGCCTGGAAGAACGGATTTTGCAGGATATTGCCCGGCGGATCAAAAAGACCGGCGAGATCACCAGTACAGCTGACTGGCAGATTAACCGTTTACGGATTCTGGGATATTCTTCCGAGGATATCGAAAGAGAGATCAAGAAAACACTGGATGCGTCTTATCCGGAGATGTTTGAGTTGTATGATAAAGTGATCGACTGGGAATACGTCCGGAACAAGGACATTTATGAACAGATCAATGCAGAGTTTATCCCGTATGAAGAGAATAAGCAACTGCAGCAGATCACAGATGCGATCATTCAGCAGAGTCTGGAAGATCTGGAGAATGTAACGAAGTCACTTGGATTTTACCTGGATTATAATGGCAGAAAGGTTTTAACACCGCTGTCACAGGTTTATACCAATTATCTGGACAATGCCTGTTTTGATATTGTGACCGGAGCATTTGACTATGGCAGTGTATTGCGCCGTGTGGTTACGCAGCTGACGAACAGTGGACTTCGGAAGATTGAATACGGATCCGGATATGCAAGCCGAGTAGAAGTGGCTGCCAGAAGAGCGGTCATGACTGGTGTGGCGAATCTTACCGGAGAAATAGCAGACTACAATGCCAAGAAGCTCGGAACAGAGTATTTTGAGGTTGAGTGGCATGCCGGGGCCCGTCCTACTCATGCGGTATGGCAAGGTCAGGTCTGGACAAAAGAACAATTGTACTCAGTCTGTGGACTTGGTACAGTGACAGGACTTCTGGGAGCCAACTGTTATCATACTTATTACCCATTCTTTCCTGGCATTTCACAGCGTAACTGGTCAGATGAATGGCTGGAAGCTCAGAACCGGAAGGAAAGCAAGCCAAAAGAATTCCGGGGTAAAGAGTACACTCTGTACGAGGCAAAGCAGAGACAGCGCCAGATGGAGACAGCAATGCGGGCACAGCGTGAGAAAGTGCAGATGATTCAGGATGGCGGTGCTGATCGGCAGGAAGTTATGCTCCAAAAAGCCAAATATCAGGGACAACTTAATGAATATGCAGCATTTTCTTGGAAAATGGGGCTGAAAGAGGAAAGAGAGCGGATTTATATTGATGGACGAGGAAGAATTGCCACCAATAGTAAAACGCAGAATAAGCTATTTCCACCGGAGATGATCCAAAACGCTTCAAAAGATATCGCACAGTACAAGCGGTACAAAGAAGTTCTGGGAGATTCCGTTGGATCACTTGTAAAGTTCGGTCAGGTGAAATATAATGACAGTAAGAAGTGGGAGCTACTTCAGACCTACATGAAATCGGTTAAAGAAGGAATGATTTCCCCGATGTCAAGTTTTGAGAATTATGTTAAGCTTCATAAGGAAATTGAGAAGACGGTGGTTGGCATTAAGACATCAAATGGCGTAAGAATTACCGGTCAGAGTAAACATTTTCTGGAACGTGTAATCGGAACGATGGAAGATCCGAAGACGAAGAGATTTCGATCAGGGGTAACGATAGAGGAAATCATAAATGCACTGAGAAGCCCACTTGATTTGAAAAATCCAAAAGCTGATAGGAACGGAAGAATAAGCCAGAGATATATCGGTGAGAAAGCAACTGTTTCGATAAATCCGGAAAACGGGATGTTGATTCAATGTAATCCGACGGATAAGGATTTGGTAAGGAGACTGCACAATGCGTAAATTTGAACTGAGTCAAGAGCAAATAGATTTTTTAAAAAAAGAATATGCGGATAATCCGTTAGTGCAAAAAGTATTAACATCTGAAAACAACAGGAGATTTGAGATAGATGTAGATACAAAAATTGCTTTCATGGATTACATCGAAGATGAGTCTGTATACTGGATAGGAAATGATTATGAGGCTACCCCGAAAACACGGATGTTAGAGTCTATAAGAGACGATATATATTATCAAACGAACTAGGAGGTGCGTTATGGATAATTTTAAAATCATTTACAAGATACTTTCTGCATTGGAAAAATCAATGGATCTGGAAGAATGTAACTTGGATAGCATTAGCTCGGAGGCGTTGAAAATATCCAATGAGCGTTGGAATAAATATATCGAGATGCTTTTAGATGCTGGTTACATCAAAGGGGTAACAATCCAGAAGTATGTAACTGGAGAGACAAACGTTGATGCGGAAGATATTCGGCTTACTTTAAAAGGTCTTGAATATTTGAGCGAAAACAGTATTATGCAGAAAATGTATAAAGCAGCAAAAGGAATAACGGATTTGATTCCATAGTTTTTTGCCACCAGTCGAAATGACCGGTGGTATTTTTGTACTCATTTTTAGGAGGTGATCCAAATATCTCCCTTTGAGACGCAGGGGTAAGCGTCTTATTTTTATGCCCTGTCATATGGCATTAAACTGGACAACTACCATGCCGGAGGTCTACCCGGCTATATCCCATACCGCTGAAAGAGCGGTCAATAAAATATTTCAGGAGGAATGTAACGATGAAAAATATTCATGAGATTTTGAAAGA
>OLPE01000775.1_pt1 | contig 25131 bp, 23 predicted proteins | sample 1671901 | NCBI WGS metagenome assembly OLPE01 (sample SAMEA3136624, study PRJEB25190) | human gut metagenome | biome: human gut; feature: human-associated habitat; material: faeces | place: Austria | collected 2013 | reverse complement strand
ATGGTGCTGTTGATATATCTTTTGTTTGTGACATTCCATTGTTCATTGATCCAATGTTGATATTCAATAGCGAAAAAGAGGAATATAAAAAGCTACATGAAGAAATAATAAAGTATTTTCATTTCTTATATCAAAAAGCATGTGACGGCTTATCAAATAAAGAGTTGAAAGCGTGGTTTGAATTCAATGAGGTTCCTAATAATTGGTTAGGGTATTCTATGTCAGGAAATAAGGGAGCTGCATTGGGAAAACAATATGCAAGATTTTTGTATAAAAACATAAGGTTTGCAACAAATACAAATAATATTACTAAATCGAATCATATTGAAAAGATTATGCTCTTGTATGAAGGAAGTGGTAAGGATAAAATTAGTGATTTGACAGTAAACTTAATAAAGGGCTTTTTATGCAGTTACACAGAAGAATTTGCAAGAAAATATCTCGATAAAAAGTACATAAAAAAGTTTCATGTTGAAAAAGCATACTTTAATTATGAAACAGAAAGCTTTGTGAGTAAAGAGTACGAACTACCATATATAACTAGTGAAAAAGGTAAGAAGGAATATGTATTATTAACTCCTAAAGATATCCTGAGAGAGGATGAACCAGCGATTAATCGAAAAGATTTTCTTGACAGTTATGATGATGTAAGAAGCATGATAGATAATGATTCATTAAGAGCATACGTTAATAATTACATTGCCAAAGCAATTCTTGAATATGAAAATAATCAAAAAAGAAATAAGAGAAGTGTCAACGAGCGTAGTGTTAAAAAAATAGAGAAAGATGCATTTAAGGAATTAGCAAAAGAATATCCTGAATTATATGACTATTATATAAAGTATGTAGAGAATAATCCAGAACAAGTAAGCAAACTTGCACATGAGGAATGTACAGAAGAATTGGAAAAATTCTACAGTAACTCAAAGATACTTATAGCAAAAGTAATTGATGAAGGTTATGTTATTCAAGAAGATATCGAAGCAAGAGAAGAAGCAAAAAATAGATTGAAATTTTTTAAGCACATTATAGAAGAATGTGATGGATATTTAGCTTTATATTACAATGGAAAACAGATTGCAAAAGAAAAAGATCTTCAAAGATTATTTAGGTTTGTATGGTATGGAACTTCGTATAAGGTAGATGCAGAACCTAATAATGGAAGAGGGCAGGCTGATTTTATTGTATCAAAGGGAATGAATAATCAAAATATTATTGAGTTTAAATTGGCTAGTAATAGTAGTTTAGGACATGTATTTACGCAAATAAAAATATATGAGGCGGCTAATTGTACGGATGGAAGTTTGGTGGTTATCTTTTATTTTACAGAAGAAGAAAAAAGATTTGCAGAAAAAGTCATTGAAGATTCAGGGTATAAATCGGCTATTGATGAATCAATTTTTTTGATAGATTGTAGAAAAGATAATAAGAAATCTGCGTCAATTGCTTGAAATATTCTATAAGTAAGAAAAATATTTTTACTACTAAGTAATAATAACAACTTGCTAAATCTTGCCTTGAATTGCTAACTTCCCACATTTCAGAGCAAAATCATGATTACCATGAAGTTTCTGAATGTCTTCTGAAGATAAGGCAATCCAGGATAAAAAGGAGGAATACATAATGACTCAATATAGTGACAAATCTTATAAAATGGCATCAGATAACACCAAGTATAATGCTGACGGAAAAGCAGTAATATTAGAAAATGATGAGTGGCGTGATGAGAAAGAATGGGATGAAGTATTTGGTCAGTTGCAGAAGGAACAGAAAAAACCTCAGTAGTAACCCATCCCTTTTACTACTAATTTTACTACTAACAGGTAGTAATAACTTGCTCAATTCTGCTCCAATTTACCACAATCTGTAATTTCAGAGCAAACTACACGAATCCCAGAAGCCCTTGCAAAACAGGGCATTCCCGGGCAAAATAAGGAGAAACAAATCTATGATTAAAGTATTATTTGTATGCCACGGCACTCCAGTTTTATGATAATGCATACCTTCGCAGAATGGGGCAACACAGGGCAGAATATGGCGGAAAGCCTTGGAATTACTACGGTTTCGACTACTAAGGCTCATGGTTTGAAGTGGGATAAAGGCAAATAAACAGCCACTTTTCGTTAGTGGTAATCTACTACGAAGGGTGGCTGTTTTGATGTTGTAAAAGCAATATTTGTACGATATAATATTTTTGGTGATAGGGAGGATTTCATATGGCAAAACCAACATTTATAATCAAAGAAAATTCCCAAAAAGTAAAAAATCATTTTAGAAAAGTTTTAACGAGGGATATTTTAAAAGATATATGTTTTAGGATAACAGGTGAGACAGAGTTTATATGTCGATTTAAAGATAATGCATATAGTGATAAATACTTTGCAGCTAAAAAAACAAACGAAGGACGTCTGGCAATTTTGAAATATTCAGGCAAGACAGCGTATATATTTATTTCTTTACCAGATCCTAAAGACGTAAAAAAATCTGGTCGTAATTCGTGGGTTGAATCAGTAGGAGTACTATATAATAAATACTTTTTAGATGATGATACAAATAAAGAAATATATTACTATTTTCTAGGAAAAAAGAAAGTTTCAACCCCATACCTTAATTTCCAATATCGTGTTTTTAAAACAATTGGATTTAATTTTTTGAATGATAAAGGAACATTGGGGAGTGAGGTTCAGCCGTTTACTACAATAGAAGATGTAATAACTTTAAAAACTGCTGTTACTAAGAGGTCTAGAAATAAGAAAAATAATCCGACATTTTTAATTCAAAATGGAGAGAATAAGGTTCAACTTTATGGAAAAACATTTGGTGCGCATAAGTATGAAACCAGCATGTTATGTTATGTGTTAGCTACTCTAAATTCTCCAAATGATGTTGAGTTATTTGAAATAACAGATAATGGATTAACGACGTTACCAGGTCCATCGCAAAAGGTCATTTCGCAATTTGCCAATATAAAGATTTGTAGTACATCCATAACATTGGAAAAGAAGAATTGTGAGAAAAAGGATAGTTTGAGATCGCCTGTTTATATCTTAAACCTCTTAGAAAACAGGGGGCAAAAGAAATGTGCGTTATGTGATTGTGTAGTACATCAGCTTATACAAGGAGCACATATTTGGCCGGTTGCAAAAATTAAGAAACGAGCGGATTTGTCTTTTGAAGAAAAATTCGAATATGCAACCGATGGAAATAATGGAGTATGGTTGTGTGAAAATCATCATAAATTGTTTGATGCAAATCTTATGTTGATTAAAGCAGATGGCGACATTGATTTTATTGATTCATTAAGTAGAGAGGAGCTAACCTATATAAATAAGATTACCGAAAATATGAAATTGCCGGCGACATATATTACATCTGAATTTGAATTTTATCTTAAAAATAGGTATGAAATATAAAATAAAGCGTTAGATTTGTTTTGTCAATCTAACGCTTTATTTATTAAGCAGAAGCATATCGTTTATCAATATAGTACATATAACGAGGTGTAATTAAGTGCTCAGGTAGGTTTGTGACGGTTGTAATGGAATCAATATATGCCTTATCGCTTTCGGATAGGTCGGTTTTGTATGAGACTTCTCCATTATTGGACAAAAACAAAATGCTGGAATCAAACATTTTATGATGATTCTGACACATCCATAAACCATTTTCACCATCTGTAGCATAAGCTAATTTTTCATCCAGGGATAATGTGCTTGTTCTTTTTATATCTGATACAGGCCATATGTGGGCACCTTGTATTACTTCAGATATACCACAATTGCAAAGAACACAATGACGTTCTCCTAGTCGGTCTAAAAGATGAGCATTAAATCTTGGAGAGCGCAAACTGTCGTTTTCTTCCAATTCACGCCGTTCAATTTCGTCATCAATATTAATTATTTCGATATTTCCCATAGAGCGAATTACGTCTAGACTAGTAGCAGGTAATTCTTTTAAATCTTTTTCGTTATATTCATAAAGAACAACATGGTCTTCCGGTTGAGCTAGTTTGCTGATAGCATAACAGATTAAGCTTGTATCGTATTTGTTCGCACCATAAGTTTTGCCATATATTTCATACTCGTGAGGAGCATTTTTCACTATGTAGGTAGCATTGTTTCCAGAATTGCGTTCTCCATTTTCTTTTCGTGCTCGTATGATATCGTCAATAGAGCTAAAGGCTGTGATTTGACCAGCTATTGATGTGGGAACATTTAGAAATTCAAATCCAGCTGTTTTCATTAACCTATACATGAATAGGTAATATGAGGTAGCATTATTACCACTACAAGGAAGAAAATAGAAGAATAAATTCTTGTTTGGATAGGGATTGGAATAGAATTTATTAAATGCAGTTGGAACACTTTGAATTCCCGAATTTCGTCCTTCACATTTTTCATCTGAAAAGCTGATATACGTAGCTGTGTCAAGGTATTGAAGTATTCCTAAGCGTCCCTGATTGTATTTTGCGTCAAGAAATTCATCATGGTAATCATTTTCTACAAACTCGACTTCATAGTCTCTGCGACCGGTTACTTCAATGCAGATTTGTCCCATAATAGGATCAGTTACTAGGTAGTCAAAGTATATTCCTGTTTGAACAGATTTTTGCATATTACGCTTGATTATGAATTTGGGAATTTCTCTATAAATCATAATTTAATACTAAAATCTCCTTTCTTGGCAGTCCTGATATGCCAATAATGTCACCGAGAGGAATATAGGTATAATTATTTTTATTTATCCAATCTTCCAGAACAGTGTTTTTTTCACCTTTATGTTCCAATACATAAGAAAGCATACAAGGAATGTTTTGAGCTGTAAGGTTATCAATGAAATCGAACATTTCAAATTCTAATTCATCGTCCCATCCCTTAAACCCTCGCTTACCATCATTGTAACTGCCTGTAGTCAATTTGTAAGGGGGGTCTAAGTATATAAAGCAATCATCTGCAAAATTAATTGCTTCAGTTAATTTTGTATAGTCTAAACTTAAAAATGTTACATCACATTCCTTTATTTTGCGACTAAAACTAATTAATTTTGATAAAATACAATCATTAAACCAACGAACTCCAACTGGATTATTATATTCAAAACTACTGTTAAATCTAATCTGTTGTTGGAAGCTATATAGTATTAGGGCAAATAACATCCTTATGTCTTTTTTGTTTTCAGGCAGATTATTGTAATAATCTCTTGCAGCAAGATATGTTTCTTTATTACCTTTTTCTAAGTTGTGTTTTTCGATAAATTTTTTTACATACATTATGTAATCATATGTGTCGTATGTTTTGAAGGAGCTTATCAAATCTTTTACAAGGAAGTTAATATCGTTATAAACTATAGTGTTGTAATTGGAATTAATTCCTACATTAAAGCCACCGCCAAATACATCGATAAAAGTATCTGCAGGTATAAGATTCTGTTTGATTTGAGGAATAATTTTTGCTTTACTACCAATATAGTTTAGTGGCGACTCATATACTACTTCATCGTTAGGCTTTTTTTCAATATAAAATAGATATTCAAAATGCTCTTTTTTGTTCCTTGATTTCCAGTTTTCGTATTTTTTGTATGGAATGGTAATGCATTCAAAAGTTCCATCTACGGCGTATCTTTTCATAATGGCTTCAATATAGTCTTTACTCATATCTCCGTCATTGTTATAACTCAGAAAAATATGTTGAGCAGTGGTCTTGGCAAGTATTTTGTCAAATAAAATATGCACTTTGTAAATTTTGGACCAGTCTGAACGCATTTCTCGTGTACTCCTAGAACCAGTAACTTTGCTGACAGATTCTGGCTTATCATTTAAAACTAAGGTTTCCAATAAGTGATATTGGGTTCCATATTGGTTTTGAGTATATGGAGGGTCAAGATAAAGAATGTCACAAGGAACATCCTCGATAATATCTTCTATTTTCCCTGTAGTTTTTATTATAGGATTGTTTGCAACTATTCCATCAGACACATCTAGAAAGATAATATCTTTTAGTGCACGATCATCCCACTTTTTTAGGAAAGCACCATATACGCCAGCGGTATTTGAAACAAAAGAAACAGATTCTACAAGACATGCAAGTAGGTAGGCATATTCTTCTTCTGATAGATTTCCAATGGTATACCAATCTTCAATTGTCTGACGAAAGTAATCGATTCGACCAGCATTATGTTCAGATAAATACATTCTTTGAGAACCACCAGGTGAATATGTCTTGAAAAAATACCCTTCAATTATTTCATCATTGCTATTGAAAAAATCTATTGGATTGAACCCAAGAGCGTTAAACGTACATGAGCTTCCGTTCATTCTTCCGTAAGAATAGGTTGTGGCACAATGCAAGTTATCATTTATTCGTACATTGCAAATTGTTTTAAATGCATTCGCAATTGAACCTGTACCACAGAATGCATCCAAAAAAGTCATATTAGGTTGAATATCTATCTTTTGAAGAATTATTTCTTTTATTATTTCTGTAATAGAGTCTTTGTTCCCTAAATATCTCAAAGCAAAAAACTCCTTTCAAATTTTATTTGTAATAATTAATTAAAGAATAAGGGGAGTATTATCTCTGTACCTTTTTATCCCAAAGACCGATGCCCCCTCAAACGCATATTTCCGCGAAATTGCATAGGGGGGATTCCGTTAGCCAAGATAAAAGGCTATTTTCTTATTATTCTCTATAATCACATACAAATAACTTATAGAGAATAGTGTATATTAATCTGATCTTGCGTCAGATTGTTTCGATTTTGGTTTCTTTTTCTGTGCTAAATGAGCCTTTTCAGATGCCTTTCGTTCTCGATAGGCTTTCTGTTTTCGAGCATTTCTAACTTTCTGACATTCTTCAGAATCACAAAATTCCTGTCTGTTACTTTTCCTTATTATAAATTTGCCACAGTTACGGCAGCATATCATAATGCCTTCTGGTCTAGAATCATTATTGGCTCTGTTTTCAAGAGTTGGATCTTCTGAAATCATTTTTGCGAGAGTGTACCACGCTATATCAAACACGGAATCAATATCAGCAGAAAATTCATATCTTCTGGTAGCAGAATTAAGCTTTAACTTCATATTGAATTCCGGGATAAAGTCTGCAAGCGTTTTCCGAAGCTTGTCATAATCATCATAGGGATTATTGTTAAAATCAAATGAACCTTCCGGCGGTTGTTCTACAGGATGTTCTTCTATGTACTGATTAGTACGCATCATGCTTTCCAACAGTTCATGAGGAGTGTTTGGCTCGCCAACAACATCCTCCGGTACTTCGGGAACTGCATGTTTGTATTTCTCAAAGTAGGAGTAACTTTCAAAATATCGTCCTTCTTCATAAAGATTATATGCTATATCATCTTCGGCAAATAGAATTCCTTCAAGTGCAACATAGAATCGAACAGCATTATAAAGCTTTCCTAAATCATTCATAAACCTGTCTATCTCAAAGATGCCATCATGTTCGACCATTTCTGCGTCAATGGTATTGATATCAAAATTTTCTATAAGTTCTGAGTAGATAAAGTCATTGCTGTAAGGGTGTATATTCTCCATGCACCATCTGACTATAAGTTGTTCCTTAGGAATTTTGTTCTCAAAGCTGTCTATTACTTTTGCTAGATTACATAGGCTTACAAGGATTCCTCGTCCTGTCAGAGTATCATCATTAGGAAATGTTGGTTCTTGCCCCTTCTTACATACGGGATAGGCACAGTAATCTTTTCCATCATAGCTGATATCATAACTTGCAAATCTGAATGGGTGGTATATGAGTTGTCCGATACCACCTATTTCTTTTGAACCCAATATGTCTGTTGTTTTATCTGCTTTAGACGGAATATAGTCTCCGTTCCAGTTAAATGGCATCTTATCACCTCACAAACCTATCGTTAATCCGTAACCGTTAGCGTTACCGATAGTTTTTAGACTTCGGTTACATTATATCTTAAAATACTCATGAAAACAACAAAAATCTTTACAAAACAGTACAACAGATTTTTGAAATCGCACCTTGAAAATTTCATCCCGTTCCTACTTCGTAAGTCGGTGCTAACTGCCAGGACTGGTAACCTGTCAAGAGCGGCTGTATCGAAATTGCATTGTGGTGAGACGGACACCAAAATAACTAAGATTGGAGGAATCGTAATGGAAAAGACAACTATGAGTGTGCAGGAGTTATCTGCACAGATGGGAATCAGTCTGCCAAAGGCATACGAACTGGTAAAGACACCGGGGTTCCCGACAATACGAATCGGAGCAAGAATTCTGATTCCGATTGAAGCCTATAAGGAATGGCTTGTAAGAACATCTATCAATCATTAAACAGTGTTACGGAAATGGAGGAGGTGAGCAAGATGGGAGATATGACAGTGGATGAGCTGAAAAATAAAAAGCTGTGGTTTTTATGGTCTGCAAAGCAAGCCAAGAATGGAAAAGTGACAAAGATTCCATTTTCTGCAAATGGTGGAGCAACAGGGACAGATGATGCTCATAAGGATACATGGGTATCTTTTGACGAGGCAGATATGGCAAAAAACAAGTTTCAGGCATCCGGTATCGGTATGAAGATTCCGAAGGGCTGTTTCTTATTAGATATAGATAATAAGGATATTTCGGATTCATTTGTGCAGCTAATGTTATCTCGATTTTCTTCCCATGCAGAGGTATCTCCGAGTGGCAAAGGGATTCATATTATTGGACAGTGTGATATTACAAAACTTCCGGTGCACTTTGATGACAGAAGGCAGAAATATGTACTCGATAGCGGATATTATCAGAAACGCTCTGATATTGGATTGGAGCTTTATATCGGGGATATTACAAACCGATATGGAACTTTTACAGGAAATACGATTAACAGTCTGCCAATAGCTGACTGCACACAGGCAGTCCTTATGACACTGGATAAAGAAATGCGTAAGAAACCGAAAGCAAAATACAGTGCAAAGCGTGATGGTGACAGAGCGGTATTTGATATTGTGTGTAATCTTCGTAAACAGAAGAATGGCGAGAAATTTATCAGGCTTTATGATAAAGGAGATTTCAGTGAATATGGTTCTCAGTCAGAGGCAGATGCAGCACTTTGGGCATTGATAGCATTTCGGACTGGAGCAGACCCGGAGGTAATTGACGAGGTGTTCCGTAGTTCAGCCTTATATCGTAGCAAGTGGGAGAGGGACGATTACAGAGAAAATACAATTAATGCAGGAATTTCAGCATGTAATGGTGTATTTCACAGGTCGAAGATGGAACATCCTAATTTCATTAAGTTTAATGAACAGACAGGAGAACCATATGTCAGTGTACCACTGCTTGCAAAGTATGTAAGAGAACACCTGCAGTATATTTTAGTCCGAGATAATGGCAAACAGGCACTTTTGAAATATGTATATGAAGGTGGTTGTTACAGGCTTTATGCAGATAATATGCTGCTTGGAATCATAAAAAAGTATATTGCTGATTATGACGAGGAACTTGTGAAGATGAGTAAGGTCAATGAGGTGCTTTTGAATATTACCACAGATCTTACATATGTAAGTCAGGATGCATTGAATGCAGATGAGGATATCATCAATTTTCAGAATGGAATTTTGAAGATTACTGCAACTGATACAGAACTGATACCACATTCAGCAGATATACTTTCCACTATACAACTTCCTTGTGAATGGTCAGATGAGGATATTGATACACCTGTATTTGATTCTTATATGGACACGCTTACTAACGGAGATGAGATGGTAAAGCAGCTGTTGATGGAATTTATTGGTGTCTGTATTTCCAATGTGAAAGGCTGGCGAATGAAAAAAGCATTATTTCTTGTAGGGCAGGGAGATACAGGAAAGTCACAGCTTAAAAGTCTTGTGGAGCGTCTGCTTGGCAGGGGCAACTTTATAGGCATTGATCTGAAAGAAATTGAATCCCGGTTTGGAACAGGGGCAGTGTATGGAACAAGGCTTGCAGGAAGTTCGGATATGAGTTTTTTGTCTGTGGATGAACTGAAAACATTCAAGAAAATGACAGGCGGAGATAGCCTTTTTGCTGAATTTAAAGGACAGCAGGCATTTGAATTTACATTTAATGGATTGCTGTGGTTCTGCATGAACCGGCTGCCGAAGTTCGGGGGAGATGACGGCAAATGGGTATATGACCGCATCATGGTGGTGGATTGCCCGAATGTGATACCGAAAGAACAGCAGGACAAGCAGCTTTTAGAAAAAATGTTTGCAGAGCGCAGAGGCATTGTGAAAAAAGCTGTGAAAGCGTTGCAGACTGTTATAGCAAATGGATATCGATTTACAGAGCCGGACAGCATTGCAGAGGTAAGAAGAGATTACCAGAGTGCAAACAGTACAGTGATTTCTTTTTATGAAGAATGCATGTGTCCTTGGGAGAAAGGAAAGATTGTCAGGCATTGTACCACAGGAAGAATATACAAGGTATATCAGGCTTGGTGCAGGGAGAACAATCATGGTTATGCCAGAACTGCAAAAGAGTTCAGAGAACAGCTTGCAGGATATCTTGGTGGTACGTTTGCTGATGTGACAACAAGACAGAAGGGTAATACCTATTACAGAGATTTCACGATAACAGAGGAAACCAAGGAACTTTATGCCAAGGAATATGGATATGAGGAAACAGAGTTCCTTGCCGGGTAGCAGAGGTAGCAGTACGGGTAGCAGCGATTTTAAAGACTGCTACCTATGAAAAGTCAGTAAACACAAGGCTTTGAGTATATTGGTAGCAATGGGTAGCAGAGTTTTTAACTTCTTAGCTGAAAAATAAAAAGTTTAATGCAGAAATAAAACGGCATATAAAAAGAGTAATTGTGATTATAAAACCGTGAGAACTGCTACCTTCTGCTACCGAATAGCCGGAAACCCTTGGTAAACAAGGGATAAGCCGGGTAGCAGTTACAAGAATTGCTGCTACCTGTACTGCTACCTCGGAAGATAGAACTGCCACCCACAGATAAAAGGAAGGAGAGAAGAAGATGTCGAAACGAGACACAATGATCCGAGCATTATGTAAGAGTCTCGGAGTTGATTACAGAGTAACAACTATAGATCTTGAAAGAGTAATTTACAGAGATTTTGGAAATGGATTTAACGTAGAAATCAGTGGAATGCATACGTCCAGCATGAAGAAAAAGGCAACAATATATCTCTGGTATGGAGATACAATGACCGAATGCATCATCGTAAAAACTGTCAGAGATATTCCAAGAGAGCTGATTGGCGAGAGTGTTGAAGAACTGATGAAATATAGTGATTTGCTGATTGCACAAGGCTATGACAGCTACGATAAGTTATTCCGCTTAAAATATGGAAAAACAATAAATTACGCAGGAGGAGTGAAGAACATGACACACAGAATATTTTATGGAACTGATTTCAAGTTGACAGATTCTGATAAGAAGATGTTTTCAAGAGAAGGCTATGAATGCAAGGATTTGTTGCAGGGAAGGGCAGGATTGCCTGTGGTGGTATCTCAGAAACAGGACAAGGATTTTCCAATATGGAAAGTGCAGTATGGATTTTCGTGTCTGGTGTTCCCTACTTATGAAGATGCAATGGATTTTTGCAGAGACAGATTTACAAGATTAGATGGAAAGGCGGTGTAGTGGATGCAGATGATAAGATACCATCCTCTGATTGATGGAGATACAGATGGACTGGAAAAGGTACCGATGTTTTTATCAACAGACAAGGAAACAGTACGGCAGAACAGTAGAATGTACCTGTCGGAGATTATTTCCAATTATTACAGGCTTTATTCAAAAGAGCCGATGAGCCAGAATGCTACTGACAGCATAGAAATTCACTGTCCTTTTTGCGGTGCGGTATTAAGGCAGATGGCTCAAAACCATGATGCAAATAAACTTGGTCTGTACACCTGTGACAGGTGCAGACGATAGAAAGAAGGAGGATTTTACTATGGTATTTCCATTAACAAAGCTGAATAAGGAAGGAACATTGCTGAATGCGTCCCATTCTTATTATACTGAAGAATATGCACAGAGAATGTGCAGCTTGTATTTGACGGATGAACTGAGTCGGGATGAGACAGGAAAGATAAAGAGAACGTACAGACTTCATGCGAGCAGTGATCATACAGAGGAAATGGCATTTGCGTATGAAATTCATTGCCCTAAGTGTGGCAATCATCTGAAACAGATTGGGAGACAGCTGACATTAAATACACTTGGACTTTATAAATGCCCTGTGTGCGACAGAAATTAAGGAGGAGAAGATTATGATTAGTAATACGCAGATTACGGCACAGCCAGAATATGATATTCAGTTCTGGAATGCGATGAGAAACAAAGAGGCGAGAGAGGATATTCTTGCAAAGGGTAGGGATATTAGTACAGGAACTTACAGTATGCCGACTGTTGCAGCCGGAAAGGTTATGAATGAAATTGAAAAGGAATCTGATTTCAGAAAGATAGCGACAGTTATTCGTGCATATAAAAATGGTTATAGAATCTTTGCGAAGGATTGTAAGGATAAAGCGGAATTTGTAGCGGAGGGAGCTGCAATTCCAGTATATGAAAGTGCAGGAGATTTCAATGAAAAAATGATTGAAAGCTATAAGCTGGCATCTATCGTTACATTGGATGAGGATTTTGTAAATGATGCAGGATTTGATATTGAAAAGTATCTGACACAAAAGCTTGGAAAGTCATTTGGAAAAGCTGAGGATAACGCATTTATTAATGGAACCGGAGCAGATGAACCTACTGGTATTCTTCATAATACAGATGGAGCTAAAACAGCACTGACAGCAGAAACGCTGACTTATGATGATGTGATTTCTTTATATTTTAGTGTTGATAAGGAATATAGAAGAAATGGTATCTGGCTTATGAATGATAAGACAGCACTTGTACTCAGAAAACTGAAGGATAATGATGGCAATTATTTGTGGAATCAGGCAAATGATACAATTCTTGGCAAACAGGTTATTATTTCGGAATATATGCCGGATATCGAAACAGGTGCTAAGCCGATTGCATTTGGTGACTTTTCTTATTACTGGATTGTGGGAAGAAAGCCTGTGACGGTAAGAACATTGTTGGAAAAATTTGTACTGTATGATCAGATTGGATATCTTGCATTTGAGTTCCTTGACGGAAAACTTGTAAGAAATGAAGCAATCAAGGTTATTCAGATGGCAGATGCAGGGAAATAATCATAGAATTGTTTGATTTTATTTCTATCATCTTGAATGGGATATATGGATATATGCCCCTTGTATGGTATTTCGCTGTATTGGGGGTTAATACCCCGTTTAAATTCGCAGTTTTTGTGCGTGAAGGGGCGGCACCGTTGCCCGGCATAAAAGGTGACAGAGATTTAGACCGCCCCTGGAGGCAAATATCACAGAATCAGAGTGAAAATGACAAAAAAGAAAAAATAGTACAAAGGAGTTAGCTGTGTGGCCACCTTGTCGGAAGGAGAGATACTATGAATGCAGAAAGCAATGAAACGCTTCCTGTTAGTGAGAAGTATATGCTCACCATCAAGGAGGCAGCAGCTTATTTTAATATTGGTATAAAGAAACTGAGAAGAATTGCAGAGGATAACCTTGGAACGGTGGCGGTGTACTGTGGAAACCGATTCTTGATCATCCGCCCGAAGTTTGAAGAATTTATCCTTAATTCTTCAGAAATATAGTTCCTTTTATCTGCCAAAAGTAGTTGCTATTACAGGGCATAAGAGCGAACATAGGATGACCCCGAAAACCCTTGAAAAATAGCCATTTTTGGCAGAAAGGAATGTGATTTTATGGCAAGACCAAGTTTAGCAGAAAAGGATATTTTGAATCCTTCTGAGGCAATTGAATATTTTGTTTTGAGCCGGAGAAAATTTTATGATTTATTGAATAATACGGATGGAGAAGATTTTCTGGCATACTACGGAGAACGCAAGCTGATTCTCCGGGTTGCGTTTGAAAAATATCTACTGCACCATCCAGAGTTGAGGAGGCGAGGATAATGGCAAAGGCAGGAAGAGGACAGACAAGGCGGGATTCCAAGCGTAGAGTATTAAGACCGGGAGAGAGTGTAAGAGCAGACGGAAAATATCAATATAAATATCACATTGATGGAAAACCACACTTTGTATACAGTTGGAAACTGGAGCCTACGGACAAACTTCCAAAGGGCAAAAAGCCATGTCTGTCGCTTAGGGAACTGGAAAAACAGGTAAACACAGATTTGGATTTGCTTGTAAATATCGTAGACGGACAGATGACTGTCTGTGAACTGGTAGACCGATATTTGAAAACAAAGACCGGAGTAAGGCAAAGCACGAAACAGGGATATGTTACAGTACAGAGATTACTTGCAAAGGAAGCATTTGGAAAAAAGACGATACGAAGTGTGAAAACTTCCGATGCAAAGCTGTTTCTTATCAAATTGCAGCAGGAAGATGGCAAAAGCTACAGTTCCATTCATACCATCCGTGGAGTGTTGCGACCAGCCTTTCAGATGGCGGTGGATGATGACATTCTGGTAAAGAATCCATTCGGATTTCAGCTTGCCGGAGTATTGGTAAATGACGCAGTCACAAGAGAGGCAATTTCCAAAGACCAGATGAGAAAATTCCTAAAGTTTGTGCATGACGATGTGGTGTACTGTAAATACTATGAAGTTGTGTACATACTCTTTCATACGGGAATGCGAATATCGGAATTTTGTGGACTGACGCTGAAGGACATTGATCTTGAGAACAGAACTGTGAATATTGACCACCAGTTGCAGAGAACATCGGATATGCGATACATCATAGAAACCACAAAGACAGATGCCGGAACAAGAGTATTGCCGATTACAGAGGATGTGGCACAGATGTTTCAAGCAATCATCGAGGATAGAAATGCACCGAAAGTGGAGAAGTCCATAGATGGATATAGCGGATTCCTGTTTTACGATGATAATGGAATGCCACTTGTTGCGATGCATTGGCAACACCGATTTAATCATATGGTTGGCAGGCACAATGACATCTACCGGGTGCAGATGCCAAATATCACGCCTCATGTATGCCGACACACGTATTGCTCGAATATGGCAAAATCGGGAATGAATCCAAAGACGTTACAGTACCTCATGGGGCATTCGGATATATCAGTCACAATGAATGTGTACACGCATATCGGATTCGATGATGCTGAGGAAGAATTGAAACGGATGGAAGAGTTTAGGAAAGCACAGGCGGAGGTTGAGCAGAAGAAGGAGAAACCGATGTCACAGAAAATGTTTAAGGTAATTTAATATGAAAGTGGGATGACGCTCTAGCATTAGGCTGGGGCGTTTTTTTCTGTGGAAAAAATCAATAAATATTAGTATAATAAAATTTAAATGAATGTTTTATAAGGAGTGGTTGAATGGCAGTAACGGATGAACAGGCACTTAAGCTTTTTAATGATATAAAAGATGTATGCCTCGATATTATAAAAGATGCACACGAGTTTATAAAAACACACGATTTGGAAAAAAATACATATTATACGGATAAATACCCTGGATTATCTACTGATTTTTTCTATGATGACAAATATTTTAAAGAAGAAGATAGACAAAAAATTCCTTTTTTGAAATATAAAATTCCTAAATACGAAATGAAACAGTATCCGAAAGATAAGAAATATTATTCGCTGATATTTGAAACCTATAGAACAGAACATATTAATCTTAAAGACTATAAAAAAATAGAAAAAATAAATGATTGGATTAATTCAGAAACAGATATATTAAAGTTATTTACAAAAAAGGATAAACTATCTGAATATACTATTAGAGGAGTTGTGGATGATATAGTTGAAAGATATTTGTATGTTACTAATGCAACAGAAAAGATTCCGGATGACATCGATGAAATGATTAAGCCATATGTTGCACAAAGACTTCTGTTTTATTTGGAAAACACATTGTATTTTGATATATGTATTCCAATTTGTTTAGCTACTTTTGGTAAAGAAATAAAACTTGATGAGAATGTTGAAATTATAAGAATTTCAGAAGAATTACAAAAGGCAAGACAGATTAAATGTAAATATGAAATAGCGACAGAAGATTGGCTTGCTGCTTGTGCAACACATATGATAGTTTTACATAATTATAGTTACAGCAAGGATGAAGAAAATTCTGGTATCTCGCTTTTTCAAGACTATTTAAGATATCCATTAGAAAAAATAGATGAAATAATGGGGATAGTTAGATTGGCTACAGGATATGAAATAGGATATGAGCATATTTTTTGTGTACCCCAAGATTGGATATATGAAACCACAGCGGATTTAGCCGCTGTATATGGTGCTAAATCACATTTTGTAAATCATAAATATATAAAATCAAATTGGATTAATTTGCCGGTTTCTTATGTATCCGAAGAACAATGTGATGATATAGTTGCACTATATGATGGATATCAGAAAAATGAAAAAAGGTTGAAATTTTCACTCATGCGTTATAATAGATGCGTGTTACGGGAAGAGTTGGATGATATAACAACAGATGCGTGTATTGGACTGGAATCGTTACTTGCGGGAGGAACACATACAGAGATTACAAATGCTATAGCAAGTCGTATGCCATTTGTAATCTCAAAAGTTGAAAATAAACAATATTTGCCTACAAATGGAAGAAAATATATGAAAAAAATATATAATTTGAGGTCAAGAATTGTACATGGAGATAAACTAAAAGATAAAGATATTTATATTGAAAATAATCAGACTAGGATATATATACCTAAAATGGCGGTAGATTTTCTGCGTATTGTTTTAGTGTTTATGATTAAAAATCCAATATATTTAAATGTAGAAGAAATAGATGGATATATTGATTCGTTAGTATCCAAGCCTTAGTAGTAACCCTTTCCCTTTTACTACCAACTTTACTACTAACAGGTAGTAACAACTTGCAGGGTTCTGCTCTGATTTGCCACAATCTGTAATTTCAGAGCAAACTACAGGAATCCCAGAAAACCTTGCAAAACAGGGCATTTCCGGGCAAAACAAGGAGAAACAAAACTATGATAAAAGTGCTTTTCGTATGCCACGGCAATATCTGCCGTTCACCCATGGCCGAATTTATCTTTAAGGATATGCTTGCTCGTCGCGGCATGGCCGACAAATTTTACGTCGCTTCTGCGGCGACGAGTACGGAGGAAATCTGGAATGGAATCGGTAATCCAGTGTATCCGCCGGCGAAGCGGGAACTTGCAAAACATGGAATATCATGTGAGGGAAAACGTGCGGTGCAGCTTCAGAGGAGCGATTATGACAAATACGATTACTTGATCGGTATGGAAGAGCGGAACCGCAGAAATATGCTTCGAATTCTCGGTAGTGATCAGGAGGGAAAGGTAAGTCTTCTGTTGGATTATGCCGAGCGTCATGGAGATATTGCAGATCCGTGGTATACCGGTGATTTCACCACGACTTATTCTGACATTGTCAGAGGATGCGAAGGTTTTCTGACATTTCTTGAACAGGAAGGAAAGCTGTAAAAACAACACTTTCAGGGCGTGGCCTGTCGACCTTTTGTGAGAAACCTCTGCTGAGCGCGGAATATGTCGAACGAATTTTGTTTACAGAAAGTCAAATATGCTGTATGCTCAATGCATAGCAACTCTTAGAGGGAGCGTCTGCTTCCTCTTTTTATTCCAATCTATACTTCATGGGCATGTCGCCCGAATATTCAGAAAGAAGAGGAAATCTATATGGAAAAGAATTATGAGACTTTTGTAAACAACCTTCGTGAAAGACTTCTTAAAGCGACGGGATACCAGGAGGAGATGATCTGTTACAAGACAGCAGAGGAATATCCGCCTACAGATGGAGACCGCCTGCTTTTGAAGAATCGGCAGCGGGAGGGTGTGTATGAAGTCTGTGCACTTTATGTGGCAGATCTATATGAATGGCATCAGAATGGCGCTACGATGGAGCGGATTGTGCAGGAGATCATGCAGCGGCTGGATGCTATTGTCAGATCAGAATGTTTTGAAAAGAGCAAAGACCTGGAAGATTATGAAAAGATTAAAGATGATCTGTTTATCCGTCTTCTGAATGTTGAGAAAAACAGAGCTGAGTTAGACGACGCAATTTTCCGTACAATCGGAGACATTGCTCTGGTTCTTTATGCCCGAATGGGAGAATTGGATGGATGCAGCACCAGTGTAAAGATTAAACAGCATATTTTTGAAAAGTGGGATAAAGATGAACAGATGGCGTTTAATGATGCGTTGCTGAATACATATTTTATTTCACCACCGAGGATCTATTGCTGGGAAAAACTGATCTGCAATATGGATTATCAAGGCGAAAATTTCATGAATCTGTTATTTGACGAGCCGTTAAAGAAGAGTGCAATCGGGAATTGTCTGAGTACTGCAACGCGTACTAATGGAGCTGTTGCGGTGTTCCTGCCGGGTGTAGCGCAGCGCCTGAGTGATTTGCTGGATGGTGGATTTTATATGGTATTTACAAGTATTCACGAGGTGATGATCCACAGTGAAAAAACAGCGGATCCTAAAGATCTGAAAAGAGTTTTGGCAGATACAGTGCGCGACACGACTCCGGACGAAGATTTTCTGACATATTATGTGTACCATTATAACCATGAGACAGGACAGTTTACATACTATTGATTGGCATATTTATAGATCCTCCCGGATCTTACACGCAGGGAAAATTTTTACGCCATCTGCATATACTAATTAAAAAGTGGTCAGGAGAGCAGAAGTGGCATATAAGATCGTATTGGATGCCGGGCACGGGGGTACGGATCCGGGAGCTATATATAAGGAAAGAAAAGAAAAGGATGATAATCTTGCTCTGACGCTTGCTGTCGGCAAAATCCTTGAAGACAACGGTGTGGATGTGGTATATACTAGAACCGAAGATGTCTATCAGACTCCATTTGAGAAGGCGCGCATTGCAAATCAGTCGGGCGCTGATTATTTTATTTCGTTTCACCGGAACAGCAGCCCGGAAGATAATCAATATCAGGGTGTGGAAGTCCTTGTATATGATAAAAGCGGAATAAAATATGAGATGGCGCAGAATATTGTTGGTGCGCTTGGAGAACTTGGATTTCGGGAAATAGGAGTAAAGGAGCGACCGGGACTTGTAGTGCTTCGGCGTACACGGATGCCGGCGCTTCTGATTGAAACCGGCTTTCTGAATTCTGATGAAGACAACAAATTATACGACGAAAAGAAAAATGAGATTGCCGAAGCTATAGCCGGAGCGATTCTCGGAACGCTTTCAGAAGAAACAATAGAGGCGCCGGTTTATTATCGGGTGCAGACCGGTGCGTACCGCAACAGGGAAAATGCAGATCGTATGCTGTATCAGCTGAATGATCAGGGTTATCCGGCGTTCCTTCTATATGAAAATGATCTGTACAAAGTTCAGGTAGGCGCTTTTCAGCAGATTGGCAATGCCATTAATATGGAGCAGCGGCTGCGGGATGATGGCTACAGTACAGTAATTGTAACAAAATAAATATCACACAAAGGAGAAAGACTATATGTACCACAGATTTATAGAGCAGATCAGTGAATTTATTTTTGCTGAAGATGAACCGGAAAAAGCGGATATCATTTTTATTCCGGGGAATGGTTATTCACAGATGGCGGAAAAGGCTGCAGCCTTATATGGGAAAAAATATGCGCCATTTGTCCTTCCAAGTGGAAAATACAGCATCGCTGTCGGCAAGTTTGGCGGAGTGTTGTCGGGCCAGGAACGATATAACGGCAAGTACCGAACGGAATGGGATTTTTTAAAAGATGTTTTAGTGAAAAATCATGTTCCGGACGAAGTAATTCTTAAGGAAGATCAGGCAACCTTCACATGGGAAAATGCCAGATTCTCCCGCGAAGTTACGGACAAAGCGGGAATAGAAATAAAAAAAGCACTGTTATGCTGCAAAAATTATCATGCGAGAAGAGCACTGATGTATTATCAGAGGGCATATCCGGAAGTGGAATTTCGGGTATGCCCATGTTGTGTTGATGGAGTTACGAAAGAAAATTGGATGAACTCTGAGGAAGGCATTAAATCTGTTTTGGGAGAAGTACAGAGAATCGTCACGCAATTCGCATTAATGATGTAATCGTTACTGGTTACAGGCAATATTCCGAGACATACGGGGCAAAAAATAAAAAAAATAATTTTGGGGTGTCGAAAAAAGTAGAACTGTGCTATAATGTCTGTGTCGTAAAATAAAAGATTTTGTTACAAAAGGTTTACGAAAAGATAAAAATACGATATATTGATTGAGGATGTATTTCATAGAAAAGTAAAAACATCCATTATAAATAGACTAAAGCAGACGTTAATTCATGTTTAAATAGATTGAGGTGTATAGATTATGATGAAAAAGAGGAAGAATATGCATTTTTTTGCTGCAGCGGCACTTACAGCGACACTTATAACAGGTCAGTTTACTTATGTTCCGGTTATGGCAGGAAGTACGGCGGAAGTTGAGGTCAGCAGCCTGATTCCTGATAATGTTACAGTAGAACAGCCGGTTCCTCTTTCTGAAATTTCTCTTCCGAAGAGTGATTATGGTACATTGTCATGGGTGGACAGTTCGAGCGTTCCATCTAAGCGAGTACAGTCTTATGATGTGGTTTTTCACCCGTACAATACAGCAGATCTTGCGAAGTTTTCCGGATGGGATGGTCAGTCGGATGCGATTTACAGCAGCGTGACGGTAGTTGTCAGCAGTTTCAGCAAAGATACAGATTATACAGATAACGCTTATGAGAATCAGGATTCTCAGGAAACACAGGAGAATGGAAATACAGGAGAAAACGGTGAAGATACGACGACAGAGACACCGGGAAGTACAGAAATATCAGATAATGGTGAGGTAAAAGACGAATCAGAGGCAAAAGATCAGGATACACCAGATACAGATGATACAGCGGACAAGGTTCAGGATACAGCAGAAACACCTGACAATAAAGACGTTTCAACTGACACTGAGAAAAAAGATTCCGCAGATGCGACAGAAACACCAGAAGTTACAGCTGCACCGGATGATGCAGAGAATCCGGAAGTGACGGGAGCACCAGAAACTACAGAGACACCGGATGTTACAGCTACACCAGATGTTACAGACACACCAGATACCACGGAAACACCGGAAATTACCGAAGCACCGGAGTCCGATAAAGACAATATTTTTGACGGTACTGAGAAGAAAATTACTCCGGATGAGCGTGCACAGACAGTGACAGATGAAGAACCGTCCGATGAAGAAAAGATCGAACTTGCAGCAACAAACCATACCTGCAACGGTATTTCTGTATCGGGAATCAACCTTCCGTGGTATGTACAGTTCCGTGCAGCAAGTGGCGAGAATTATGAATTCAGTAATGAAGCAGAGGCAAATCTGTTTAAAGCCTACGAATTTGAGCTTTGGGATCTGAAAAATAATACGGAATATGAAATCCCGGATGGGGAATATATCAGTGTGACTGTTCCGGTCAAAGCAGGATATGACTATACCATCGAGCATCTTCTGGACAGCGGTGCGATGGAGAAGATCGTTCCAAGTGTGGATGGAAGCACAATGGTGTTCAGCACACATTCATTCAGCCCGTTTGGAATCGCCGGAAGCAAGACGCTGGTAGGTGAAGAAATTGAGGATGGAAGCTATTCTTCCGGAACGACAACCAAAAGTTCTGCGACTGTAGGCCCGACGAGTGCAACTTCATCATCTACAACGACCTCTGCGAATAACAGTACATCGGGAACATCTGTGCAGTCGTCTTCTGATCAGAGTAATCAGAATGCTACAGATACTTCGACTTCAGACCAGGGCACGCAGAATGGAAGTAGTTCTGTGAAGGCTGTATCTACAGGAGACAGCACACCGATTCTTCCATTTGTGATTATCGGAATCGCGGCAGCAGTAATCGTTGCAGTGCTTGTATACCTTAAGAAGAGAAAGTAAATTTCGGATTTTGTACATATGAAGAAAAAGCCCTCCATATATTTCAGTATGGGAGGGCTTTTTATGCAGATAAAAACAATTTTGAGATCTTTACTTCTAGCATATGCATTATCGGGGATATGTCTTCTGCTTCTTGCGCTGATGGTATTTAAACTCGATATCGGGCAGGGAATCGTGACAGTGGGGATATTGGTGATTTATGTGGTTTCCTGTCTGGCGGGCGGCTTTTTGTCCGGAAAACTCATGCGGCAAAATAAATACAAGTGGGGATTTCTGGTAGGACTGTGTTATTTTGTACTGCTTATGATTGTTTCATTTGCGGTGCAAAGGCGATGGGATATGAGTGCACAGCATGCTATTACGACGTTTTTTATGTGTCTGGGAGGCGGCACGCTGGGTGGTATGCTCTCGTGAAAAAAAGGCTTTTATTTAGGGCGATTTTATGCTATACTGTCTCCAGATAATTATACATAAGGAGGGATATATAATGGAACATATCAAAACATTAAATACAAAAAATCTGCAGAACACAGTGAAAAAAGGCGGTTGCGGTGAGTGTCAGACATCTTGCCAGTCAGCATGCAAAACTTCCTGTACTGTAGGAAATCAGAGCTGCGAGAACAAATAAGCAGGTTCAGAACAATCAGTTAAGCAGCGGAGTGAAATCCGCTGCTTATTCTTACGTTACAGGAAACTACTTCGTAATGCTCTGATAACGTAAAGAAAAAGATACAGGAAAGGATTTTCAGAAAGATGAGTCTGATACATAGATACCAGAGTAACGGTTACAACATTGTTCTGGATATTAACAGTGGATGCATTCATCTGGTAGATCTTGTGACATATGAAGTACTTCCCTTTATGGAGGAGGGACTGTCAGAGCAGGAGATCGTAGACAGACTGAAGGATCAGTATCCGGAGGCTGATATCCGTACTTCTGTTTCCGAATGTGGGAAGCTGAAAGAGCAGGGTATGCTGTTTACCAGAGATGTATATGAAAATATAATAGAAGAATTTACTGAAAATCGACAGACAGTAGTCAAAGCACTGTGCCTGCATATTGCCCATGACTGTAATCTGGCCTGTCGATACTGTTTTGCCGAGGAAGGTGAATATCATGGAAGAAGAGCGCTGATGTCTTTTGAAGTAGGAAAGAAAGCACTTGATTTCCTGATTGCGAATTCCGGTTCAAGAAAGAATCTGGAAGTCGATTTCTTCGGAGGAGAGCCCCTGATGAACTGGCAGGTTGTCAAGGATCTGGTGGCATACGGAAGAGAACAGGAGAAGCTGCACAATAAGAAATTCCGTTTTACACTGACAACCAACGGTGTACTTCTCAATGACGAAGTTATGGAATTCTGCAACAAAGAAATGGGAAATGTTGTTCTCAGTGTGGATGGACGTAAAGAGGTTCATGACTATATGAGACCATTCCGTAAAGGTGCAGGAAGCTATGATCTGATCATTCCAAAATTCCAGAAATTTGCAGAATCCAGAAACCAGGACAAGTATTATGTGCGTGGTACCTTTACCCACCACAATCTTGATTTTTCAAAGGATGTTCTGCATCTTGCAGATCTCGGATTCAAGCAGATCTCTGTAGAGCCGGTTGTAGCTGCTGATACAGAGGAGTATGCGATTAGAGAAGAAGACATTCCACAGATCAAGGAAGAATATGATGCACTGGCAAAAGAAATGATCGCCAGAGAAAAAGCCGGAAAGGGCTTCAATTTCTTCCACTTTATGATTGACCTTACAGGCGGGCCATGTGTTTACAAACGTCTGTCCGGATGTGGCTCAGGTACCGAGTATCTGGCTGTGACGCCGTGGGGCGATTTTTATCCGTGTCATCAGTTTGTTGGCGAAGAACAGTTCCTTATGGGAAATGTAGATGAGGGAATCACCAGACCGGAGATCCGTGATCAGTTTGGTAAATGCAATGTTTACACAAAAGAAGCATGTAAGGACTGTTTCGCAAGATTTTATTGCAGTGGTGGCTGCGCTGCCAATGCATATCATTTCCAGAAAGATATTAATGGCAATTATGGTATCGGATGCGAACTTCAGCGTAAGAGGGTGGAGTGCGCAATCATGATAAAGGCCGCGTTAGCGGAATAAAATAATATAAGAAGGGAAAGAACAATGAAGAAAAACAGAGCAATCGTTGTACTGCTTCTGACCGCCATTATCACAGTCTTTCTGTGTTACACGGCCGGAGTAGGCATCGGACCTACCGGAACCGGTTCTGCGAAGAATATCAAGACCGGTTTGGATCTGTCTGGTGGTGTCAGTATCACTTATCAGGCAAAAGACAGTAACCCGAGTGCTGAAGACATGTCAGATACTGTATATAAGCTCCAGAAGCGTGTGGAACAGTACAGTACTGAAGCGCAGGTGTACAAAGAAGGAAACGACCGTATCGCTGTTGAGATCCCGGGTGTCACAGATGCAGATGCAATTCTGAATGACCTTGGTAAACCTGGTTCTCTGTGTTTTATCACAGCAGAAGATAACGACGGTAATGCAAACTTTACCAGTACAGGAAGCGGTTATGCACTTGCAAGAAGTCTTGACGAGATCCGTGAAGCCGGATCTGTTGTTCTGGAAGGTACAGACGTAAAGGATGCACAGGGTGGTGCATTCCAGTCTGACAAAAACAGCTCCAGAGAATATGCCGTAAGTCTGACACTTACCGATGAAGGTAAGACAAAATTTGCAGATGCAACAAAGGCAAACGTCGGCAAACAGATCGCAATCGTTTATGATAACCAGATTTTAAGTGCACCGAAGGTAAATGAAGCAATCACAGGTGGACAGGCACAGATCACAGGTATGGCTGATGTAGAAGAAGCACAGAACCTTGCTTCCTATATCCGTATCGGTTCCCTGAGCATCGAGCTTGAAGAACTTCGTTCCAGTGTGGTCGCTGCACAGCTTGGTGAAGAAGCAATTTCCACAAGTGTAATGGCAGGTCTGATTGGTCTGATCATCGTAATTATCTTTATGATCATTATGTACCGTCTGCCGGGCGTCGTTGCCGGTGTGGCACTGATTCTGTACACGGCAATCGTACTGATCACCTTAAATGCATTTGACATTACACTGACTCTTCCGGGTATCGCAGGTATCATTCTTGGTATTGGTATGGCGGTCG
>OLPE01000746.1_pt1 | contig 25780 bp, 22 predicted proteins | sample 1671901 | NCBI WGS metagenome assembly OLPE01 (sample SAMEA3136624, study PRJEB25190) | human gut metagenome | biome: human gut; feature: human-associated habitat; material: faeces | place: Austria | collected 2013 | reverse complement strand
ACGGTCAGAAAAAGATGAACCTGAAAGTTTCAGATCAGGCAAGGACAATTCAGTTTACGTATCTGACAGAACCGAATGAAAAATGGCTTGCAAACTCGAATGTGCTGACGAATAAATCTCACAAAAACAGTGCAACGATATCTGCCAGAGGACAGAATTTAACCGCAAATGCAACAGTAGAATTGTATGAGAATAACCCGGATATTACCAAATCAGCGGAAGTGATTGAGAAGGATGAGAATGGCAATGCAAAAATAATTCAGTATAATGTCACGGTTTTGGGCATCGAGGGGGATTCTATTAAAATCACTGATGAATTTAACAAAGAGCATTTGATATACGATGCTGCACAGGGATTACAGGTAAGCTACAGTGATGATGGCAAAACATTTACACAGGATCAGTCAGTAACGGCAGGTGCGACATCCAGTGATACGGGAATGGTATTTACAATTCAAAATATTCATCCGGAAGACGGATTAAACCATGCAGTCTACAGGCTGACCTATTGTCTAAAAGTGAATGGTGCTGCCGGTGTGGATTCTATTGAGACGTCTGAAGAAGGTGGAAAAGTAACAAATACGGCATTCTTCAGAGGAAAATCTACGTCTGTGAAGACTACAGTTATAAACAGTGAGGGAATCATAAACAAAAAGCTGCTTAACGAGGATTCTCTTTCGGCAGAGGGATATGTTGCGGAATATCAGCTTGTCATTAACCCGGGAATGAAAACATACGGAACTTCAGAAATGCTTACAGTCAAAGACATCATGACCAATATGAAAGCAGTAAATCCGGATGAGGTAGAGATTCATACGGAATCCGCGGCAGGTACGGATGTGGATATTGACAAGGTTAAGGCTGTTTTCAGTGAAGATGGTATTCATTTTACTGTTCCAAATGCAACAAAGGCAGTGATCACATATAAAGCAAAGTGGACAGGACAGGGTGAGATTGAACACATAAATGAAGCAACTGTATATGGTTATTCCCGGAGTGTGGCTCGAAGCGTTAATATTTCTTCGCAGGGAAGCGGTGATTTTGACAACTATAAGATTACAATTTATAAAGTAGAAAAAGATAATAATACAAAAACTCTGGCAGGTGCTACATTTAAACTTCAGCGTTTTGTTGATGGAAAGCCGCAGGATGTGTTGGATAAAGACAATAACATTGTGACGATTACAACAGATACTACCGGAAAAGCTATTCTGGAGGGACATGACCATGAAAAAGGGTGGGTCCTTCGAAAAGAATACAAATATCAGCTGGTTGAGATTGAGGCACCGGCAGGATATGAATTGAATCCTGCTCCGACGATTTTTGCTTTTTCTGATGCATTCGCAGGAGATAATGTTATTTGCTGCGAAAATGGCGGTCAGATCATTATAACGAATGAACTGGCTGAGCATGAAATCGAGATCAGCAAGGTAAATGCGGCAGACGGAGTGACCGAACTTGCCGGAGCGAAACTGCAGATCACGGACGAAGCAGGAAATATAGTCAAAGATAAAGCCGGAAATGAACTCTCCTGGACAACCGGAGAGTCTGCGGAAGATCAGAACGAAGATGGAAGTGCAAAACCGCACAAGGTGAAACTTGTAGCAGGAACATATATTCTGAAAGAGGTGAGTGCTCCATTTGGCTATTTGATGGCAGATCCGATTACCTTTACAGTAGGACTTGATGGGAAATTGTCCAGTAAAGCTGAAGGTGCTGTATCAAACGATGAAAACAAGGCAGTTGTAATCATGAAAGATGTAGCAAAGGAAAAATCGGTATCTTCATCTATTTCTGTAACAAAGAGATTAAAAACGGTTGCAGGTGAAGATATTCTTGCGGCAGATCAGACTTTCTATGTTGCGCTTTATGCCGATGAAGGCTGTACACAGAGAGTGTCCGATGTGAAAGCGCTCACGTTCAAAATGGACTCTGTATCGACAGTAACATTTACAGATCTTGCAGTAGACACAACTTATTATATTGGTGAGTGTACAGCGGATGGTGTAAATTATCTGAAAGGACAGACAGCAGACGGAACGACATATGCGGCAATGTTCAGCAACGGAAACAGCGTCGAAATAGGTTCGAATGGTGGAAACAAAGCTGTCGAGTTTGAAAACAGATTTGTAAAATTCCCGGATGGTTTCTATAAAGAAGCACTTCTGAATCTTAAAAAACAGCTGAAAAACAGTGATGGTAAGGATAAGAACAGTGATGAAACTTTTTATGCGGGAATTTTTGCAGATAAAGATTATACAAAACTTTCTGACCAGGTGTCTCAGAATATTGTTCCACTGAACCTGAATGGAAATTCCTCGGCGGGTGCGCAGATAAAAGTTGCCATAGCAGACGGTGGTTCAACGACATTATATGTGACAGAAGTTGATGCAGACGGAAAGCCAGTGGAGAAGGCAGACAGCTTCGAATATGATTTGAGTGTGGACACGGAAAGCATTACATTTAATGAAAGCAATAAGTCGGCCAGTGTTACACTTGTAAATAAGGAGCGTGCGGAGGATGAAGATGAGGAGACAGAAGAGGAAGAAATAAAAGAAAAAACCACGAATAATACTCCGACTCCAACTTCATCAGTTACTCCAACGAAATCAACCCAGACAACAAACGCCGTAAAAACCGGTGATAATACACCGATTGGAATTTTCGTAGTTCTTCTTATCGCTGCGATTGCAGTGATCGGTGGAGGAATCTACTTCAAACGTCGTAAAAAATAACGAATAAAAAACTCCGCCAGTTCGGGTACATAACTACCTGTTCTGGCGGAGTTTTACATTTTCTATCGAGGAGGCACCGGTGGCGCGTCCACTGATTTATACTTTAGGCTGATATCTCATATTAGATACATTATACACAGTGATGAATGCCTGTGGGTCTTCATGATTGATATAATTCATCAGCTTCAAATATTCTGTTTTGTCTACGATCGTAATGATCTCATTTCGTTTCTGCATATTATAGGCGCCGTATGCTTCATAAACGGTGGCTCCGCTGTGCAGATCGTGAATAATGAAATTTCGCAGTTCTTCTTCTTTTTTTGTAATGATGCAGACACGCCGTTTGATGTTGTGGTCAAAAATAAAGTGATCCAGCACGATTCCATTGAAATACGTACCGAGAATACTGAGAACAACTGTTTTTTTGTCATAAACAAGTGCGGCAGACAGTGCAACGCACATACCTGAGAGGGACATTGCCCGGCCAAGTTCCATATGCAGATATTTGTTCATGATCTTTGCTACGATATCAAGCCCGCCTGATGAAGCATTTCTGTTAAAAAGAATACTCAGACCAATGCTGACAACAAGGACATAGCACAGCACGTCCAGTTCCTGACTGTCGGTCATGGAAGTAAAATTCGGAAAAACTTTTTCAAAAATTCCGAGAAAGACAGGAAGCATGATACTTGTGTAAACGGTCTTTACTCCAAATTCTTTTCCGCAAGTGATAAAGCCAATGATCAGAAGAACAACATTCAGGATCATGGTGATTGCCGACAGCGGAAGTGGGACAAAATTAGAAAGAACAATTCCAAGACCGGAAATACTGCTGACAGAAGCATGGCTCGGTACGAGGAAAAAATAAACGGCAGCAGCAATGATTGCCACAGCGCCGGTCAAAATGAGCACTTCTAAAAGCAATTTTGCAAAATTCAATTCTTTTTTCATCGAAAAAATCTCCAGATTCAGTTTTAATTTGATATATTTCTGCGATTATCTGTCCGAAAATTATACTTCAGGGACGGGCAGATTTACAATGACCGGCTCATGTTCAAGTGCCGGAATGATCTTTTCTGTAAAATCCTTTGTAGTAAATTTCAGACTGGATGTATTGATGCATGGGTGGCAGCCGAAATACGGATCCTTCAGAACATCTTCATCGATCAGAAGCTGAACTTTCTTTTCGTGGTCGTTCATCAGGCCAAGGACGCTGACAGATCCCGGGGTGATATCGAGATATTTTTCCATATATTCCGGTTTGGCGAAAGATAAACGTGCAGAACCGATCTGAGCGGAAAGATCCTTTGTCTTAAAGGGTTTGTCGCCCGGCATCAGGAGCAGATAAAAGTTTGTTTCCTGACGGTTGCACAGAAAAAGGTTCTTGCAGATAGCGGTATCATCACCGAGTGTGTGGTCAATTTCCTCACAGGCTTCCATGGTCATGGCTGCCTCGTGGTCAACACGCTGGTAAGTAACGTTGAGTTTATCTAAGAAGTCATAGACACGGATCTCCTTGTCCAGACGGTCATTTACATTTTCCGGTCTTCCATTCTGTAATTCCATTTCGTGGTTCTCCTTTTCATTTTTACGTCTTTCATTGTAACGGTATTTAAGTGATGTGTAAACCCGTTATATGATTGTCAAAGTACTAAATAGTAAACAAGGCCGGGATTTAAATGTGGTTTTTTGAATATTTTTTCAAAAAAGGTCTTTACAAACCACAAAAAACCATATATAATGCAAATGAAAACAAAGAGAAACAACATAAAATGAAAAAATAAACAACACAAAACCACAACACAACAAAACTGCCCATTTATGGACGAAATCGGAGGGATTTTATTATGAGGATCTTAGAGTCAAAATTTGTACAGGGTTTTATCAAGATGGCGAACGACGGTTATCTGCAGGGATGGCATGAGAGAAACGGTGGTAACTTAAGCTACCGTCTGAAGGCAGAGGAAGTCGAAATGATCCGTCCGCGTCTGAATGCACCGGGAGAATGGACACCGATCGGAACCGAAGTACCGGGACTGGCAGGCGAATTTTTCCTTGTGACAGGAAGCGGTAAGTATTTCAGAAATATCATTGTTGACCCGGAAGTCTGTCTTGCAATTATTGAACTGGATGAAACCGGATGCAATTACCGTATTCGTTGGGGGCTGGTCGAGGGCGGAAGACCGACAAGTGAGCTGCCGACACATCTGATGAATCATGAAGTAAAGAAAAAACTTACCAATGGAAAGCATCGTGTTATTTATCATGCACATACCACAAATACGATTGCACTGACATTTGTACTCCCGCTGGATGACAAAGTGTTTACCAGAGAACTCTGGGAATCCGCAACCGAGTGTCCGGTCGTATTTCCGGACGGTGTCGGAGTTGTCGGCTGGATGGTTCCGGGCGGAAGAGAAATTGCCGTAAAGACAGCAGAACTTATGAAAAAATATGATGTTGTAATCTGGGCGCATCATGGAATGTTCTGTTCCGGAGAGGATTTTGACCTGACATTCGGACTGCTCCACACTGTTGAGAAATCAGCCGAGATCCTTGTAAAGATTCTCTCCATGACACCACATAAACTGCAGACGATCCAGCCGGATAATTTCCGTGCACTGGCAAAAGATTTCAAGGTAAGCCTGCCGGAAGAATTCCTGTATGAAAAAGAATAACAAACTAAAAGGAGAAGTCTTTTCGGACTTCTCCTTAATTTCAGCCAAACTTTATCTTATACGCTGTACCTGATAGTCTTTATAATATGAAGAATTAGAGCTTACCCGGAGGCGATATTTTCTTGAACCAATCTTAAAATATGTATTGATATAATATGTATAGATATTAGGATTGTCATATGCATTTACGTATGGATAAATCATTCCAAGACCGGCAACATAAATAATATAGTTTCCCTTTCCCTTGTGTAGAATACTGGTTTTCAGGTCTGTCTCGCCTGCAGCAGATGAAAGTGCCCCATGATAGTAAGCTTCATTTGTTAACGACTTTTCATATCTGCGCGTATTTTTATTGTAAACATATATCGGAAAATCGGTCATTTTTCTGCCATTATTGCTGCATCCTATGAAAGCTGGTTTTTTCGATGCATAATTCCAGATTTCCAGAGCAAATACGCTGGTTCCGGCGCTCAGGAAAGAATTTCCTGTCTGTCGGAGTGAAATACGCCCTCCGATTGTATAAACCGACACTGCACTGCTGAATTTTCCTTTTCTCCTACCATTAACGGCACGTACCTTATACCAGAGTTCTCCTTTTTTGGTGTCCTGCCAGGAAAGTCCTTTGACTGTTTTTACTTTCTTATATTTCTTACCGTTGGTTGAGCGGTAGATTTCATATTTTTTGGCTCTGGATGCTCTTTTCCATGTAAGTTTTGTTTTTCCTTTTGTGTAGACTGCTTTTAATCCTGTCACTTTTCCGACGGAAGCTGCCTGAACTGTTACATTCGTTGAAGGGACAATTGTGACTGCTAACAGGAGTGCCATAACAAGACTTACTAATGTTTTCTTTAATTTTTTCATTGTTGTATCCTCCTTCTGAATATTGGTAAAATCAGTATAACAAAGTTTCTGTTGCTGCTCAAAAGTATTGCCATATCTGTCATAGACAAAGGTGGTAATTTTTTGAGTATTTGCAGAAAATCCTTTATACTGTAAGCAGGAAATATGAGAATGAGCCGGAAGGGGATGGAGAAGATGAATTTTCAGGAATGTCTGAATAACTATATCATACAGATTCGCTGCAATGGAAAAGAACTGGCGCGTAACAGCGAAATATCCGAAACGGTTATCAGCAGGTATCGCAAAGGTGAGCGTGCACCTTCAGCTGACAGTGAATATTTAAAGAAATTGTCCGATGGAATCATCAAGACTGCAGCAGAAAAAGGCATCCGGGATTTTCAGGCGGACAAAGTCTGGCAGACGCTGCGTGAAAGTCTGGAGGATAACCGGGACGAACCGGTATTTAACAGTCAGAAACTCGACATTCTGCTGAGAGAACTGGATATCAATATTTCCAGAATTGCGGCATTTTTGCATTATGATCCGTCCTACCTGTCAAAGATAAGGACGGGCAAGCGCAATCCGGCACATCATCAGCAGTTTATCGAAAAAATCTGCGAGTATGTTGCATCTAATTATAAGGATGAGCAGGATCGGAAAAAGGTGACATATCTTATTCAATGCAATGAGGACGAACTTGCAGACAGTTCTTCATATAGGAGAAAACTGCGGGAGTGGCTGAGTTCTTCAAAACCGGAAGACGTTGATTATGTATCAGCTTTTCTGCGTAAAGTGGATTCTTTTAATCTGGATGATTATATAAGAGCCATTCACTTTGACAGCTTTAAAGTGCCGAAAGTTCCGTTTCAGCTTCCGGTTTCAAGACATTATTATGGATTGAAAGAAATGCGCGAGGGGGAACTGGATTTTCTGAAGCATACCGTGCTTTCAAAATCAATGAAGCCTTTGTATATATGTTGTGACATGCCGGTAGAGGATATGGCTGCAGACGAGGATTTTGCAAAAAAATACATGTTTGGTCTTGCGATGGTTCTCAAAAAGGGGCTGCATATCCATATCATCCACGATGTGGAACGTCCGATGAAAGATATGATGCTCGGTCTGGAAAATTGGGTCCCACTTTATATGACCGGGCAGATTTCACCATATTATCTGAAAGGTGTACAGAATCGTGTCTATTCTCATCTGCATTATTGTTCCGGGCAGGTGGCGATGACAGGCGACTGTATCAGCGGGCATCATGATCTGGCACATTATTATCTGACCAGTCGCAAAGAGGAAGTATCGATCAGTCAGAAAAATATGGAATTTCTTTTGAAAAAAGCACATCCACTGATGGATATTTACAGGGAAGAGCGCAAAAAAGAACTGCATGCGTCTCTGCTTGAAAATGCCGGGAAAGAAGGCAGGCGGAGGCGTGTACTGGCGGTTCCGGATCTGGGAGTCCTGCCGAAAAAACTGCTGGAAGAAATTCTGGAACGCAATCATGTTGTGTTGAATGAGAAAACAGTGATTTTGGAAAGCTATAAAAGATCCGCAACATGCCTGGAGACAATTCTGAAGCACAGTGTAGTGGAGGATGAAGTATCAGTGCTTTCTGAAGCGGAGTATGAAAAATATCCACTGGTGCTTCCGCTTGCAGAGTGCTTTCTGGAAAAAGATATCCGTCTGACTTATGAGGAATATCATGCATGCATAGGTGCGGCAGAGAACTATGCGAAAGCAAACGAAAACTATCAGTTCAATCTGACAAAGATCAAAGGTTTTCACAATATCCAGATCACGTGTTTTGAGGGAAAATGGTGCATGATATCGAAGAACCGGGCTCCGGCGATCCATTTTGTGATTCATCATCCAAAACTTCGGTATGCACTGGAAAATATGGTATTACCGATTCGTGATGACGAGATCGAATAAGGCATGATTTATAATGTGGGATGAAAAAGGAGGAAGAAATAATGAAAAAGAATTGGAAAAAAACACTGGCAGCAGCTGGTATGGGAATGGTTCTGATGACTGTTTCACTGACTTCGACGACAGCTTTTGGGGCGGTCGATACGCAGAATCTGCTGACTTTTGTAAATGATACAATGGATGACGGCTCGCAGATCTACTATTTTGAAGAGGTTGCTGTGACACTCCCGGCAGACTGGAAGGGAAAGGTTGCGGTGCAGGCACAGGACACCAGTGTTACTTTTTATCATAAGGCGAGCAAAGAAAAATGGCAGGAAAATTATGGGACAGTTGGCGGGAAACTTTTTTCCTTATCTTATTCCGTAAACAGTGATTTCACAGAGCTGCCGTCCTATTATTATGTAGGATTCGGCGAGGAGTCGGTGATGAATTATTTCCTGACATTTCCGACAGATGTGCAGGGCTACATGGATGACAGCAGCATCAGCGAGGAATATCAGCAGCTTTTCTCGGAAATTGATTATGTAAAAGATCATGTATGCATGCGTCATTCGGAGCCGACAGATGAAGTGAGTTCTTTCGATGAAACGAAAGCCGGATACGATGGTACATGGACAAAGGTAGAAGATTTGTTTGAATTGTATCTTCCGGCAGAATGGGACGCTTATCAGCCGGATGAAGAAGACATTGCAGGTGGGGTGAAATATATTTCTGCGTCCGATGACAAAGCCTATATATGCATGGCAATGGCAACGGAGCCTGACGATGAAGAATCAAGAAAAGAAATCGAGCAGGAGCTTGCTGATAATAACATGACAATGATGGATGTGTTGAAAGAACAGATCAACGAGCAGGGATTTAAACTGGAAAAAGAAGCAGAGATCAATGGAATTCCATGTGTTTTCTGCTCGACAGACAGCCTTTACGGAATCGTGTTTATTGACCAGAAAGATGCGACACAGATTGACATGGTGATCTTTGCAGGAGAAAACAGAGGGAACGATCAGATTGTCGAAACCGTTCTGCGTTCCGTAAGGTGGCTGCCGGAAGAATAGTTGTGATGCTGTTTTCTTTATTGGTATAATCTTTTAAGACATAATTATAAAGGGAGAAGCCTGAAAATATCTTTCAGACTTCTCCTTTTTGGTACAGGTCAGTTTTGTCGTTTCACAATGTCGTCTATTTATTTTCTTTATAAAATCTTAATACTGATTCCGATAATTTTATACAATCTTTGAGGAGTTATATATATAATAAGACTGGAATAAAAAGATTAAAATCTGCATGTGCAAAATATTAAAAAAGGAGCCATATATTTATGCAGGAGAATTTTCACAGAAAAAAACATCTGACGTCATTTCAGATGATTATATTAGGGTTTGCAGGAGTGATTCTTTTGGGAACGCTTCTTCTGATGCTTCCGGTCTCGTCTGCAGATGGAATCGTAACTCCATTTGACGAAGCACTTTTTACTTCAACTTCTGCAGTTTGTGTGACGGGGCTTGTTGTACAGGACACAGGCAGCTACTGGTCCGGATTTGGTCAGACAGTTATTCTTATACTTATACAGACAGGTGGGCTGGGAGTAGTGACAGTTGCTGTCGCTGCATTTATGCTTTCCGGAAGAAAAATATCTCTTATGCAGCGCAGCACTATGCAGAGCGCAATATCGGCACCGCAGGTAGGCGGAATTGTCCGGTTGACAAAATTCATACTGAGAGGAACCTTTTTGGTTGAGGCGATTGGAGCAATTTTACTTCTCCCGGTATTTTGCCATGATTTTGGGCGGAGGGGAATCTGGATGTCCGTATTTCATTCAGTATCTGCATTTTGCAATGCCGGGTTTGACATACTGGGAACAGAAGGGCACAGGTTTGTATCTCTTTCAGGATATGGCGATAATATATGGCTGAATATGGTGATCATGCTTTTGATTATAATCGGAGGTATCGGATTTCTTACCTGGGAAGACTTTTATAAAAATAAATTAAATTTCAGACGTTATCGTATGCAGAGTAAGGTGATTCTGATAACAACTGCTCTTCTTATTATATTGCCGGCAATTTTATTTTTTGCCAATGATTTTGGAGAGTTTCTGTTTAAAAAACGTCTGCTGTATTCAATATTTCAGTCAGTTACAACGAGAACAGCCGGGTTTAATACTGCAGATCTCCCGTTGATGACAGAAGCAGGAAAGTCGGTTATGATATTGCTGATGCTGATCGGAGGATCACCAAGTTCCACAGCGGGAGGTATGAAGACAACGACTTTTGCAGTACTGATCCTGAATGCATTTGCTACATTTAGAAGCCGTGAAGATGCAGGTGCTTTTGGAAGAAGATTTGATGTTCAGGTGATAAAAAATGCGGCAACAATTGCTATGCTGTACCTGATGCTGTTCTTTGGAGGCGGGATCATAATCAGTGCTTATGAAGGATTACCTGTGCTGACCTGTTTTTATGAGGCAGCTTCAGCTATAGGAACGGTAGGACTGACGCTGGGTGTTACGCCCGATCTACATATAATATCACGACTGATATTGATTGTACTTATGTACCTGGGGCGCGTGGGTGGACTGACACTGATCTATGCAGTATTTTCAGGAAAACATAATAATGCAAGAATGCCAATGGAAAAAATCACAGTGGGTTAAAGGAGCTTTTTTATGAAGAATATTTTAATTATCGGACTTGGAAGATTTGGAAAACACATTGCAATGCAGCTTAATCAGATGGGACATGAGATTATGGCGGTAGATCTGAATGAGGAAAGAGTAGAGAAAGTTCTTCCTTTTGTTACCAATGCTCAGATTGGAGACAGCACAGATGCTGAATTTCTGAAATCTCTGGGAATCGGAAATTATGATATCTGTTTTGTGACGATTGGAGGCAGTTTTCAGAATTCGCTTGAGACGACTTCTTTACTAAAGGAGCTGGGAGCCAGACTGGTAATTTCCAGAGCGGAACGGGATGTCCATGAAAAATTCCTTTTGCGAAATGGTGCAGATAAGGTGGTTTATCCTGAAAAACAGGTGGCAAAATGGGCATCCATTCGTTATGCGGATGATCGTATCCTTGATTATATGGAAGTCGATGCATCTCATGCAATCTTCGAAGTAGAAATACCGTATGAGTGGATTGGAAAAACCATAGGTAAACTTGACATAAGAAAGAAACATAATATAAATATTCTGGCAGTCAAAAATGAAGGCGGCGAAATCAGTGTGGCAATATCGGCTGATACAGTTCTGAACGATGGAAGTACACTTCTGGTACTGGGGGATTATAAAACAATTCAAAAATGTTTTCATATCTGAAGATAGTGGGTGATGATAATGGAAAAGGGAACTCTGATATTGAGTGTATGTGTAATATTTGGGCTGGGACTTTTTATGGCGTCAAAACTGGGAAGTTTAATTAAGGAAAGCCGAAAAGAAATTTTTGATGAACGTTCAAACCGGCAGTTATTAAAAAAAGTTGAGATGAGTTCAAAAGGAAGAAAAAAGAATGCAGACATGCATGTCATTCTGGGTACAGTTATGCCGGAAACCGGTCAGAAGCAGAAGTTTAAGCTCCATATTGAAACACCATCAGTAAAAGATTATATTCTGACAGTTTCAATATTTATTGGCTGTACACTGATTGGATTGATATTTCAGAAACTGTATTTTACAGATGCGAATATAGTTACCATATATATCCTTGGAGTATTGCTCACCTCAATTTTAACAGATGGATATCTTTGCAGTCTGGCCGGTTCGTTTTTAAGTGTTGTTCTTTTTTGCTTTTTTCTTACAGAACCCAGAATGTCATTTCAGACATATGCAGTTGGTTATCCTGTGACATTTCTGATCATGCTTATCTCATCCGTACTGACAGGAACACTTGCGGCAAAACTAAAAGAGCATGCAAGGTTATCGGCACAGCAGGCTTTTTGCACACAGATTTTATTTGATACAAACCGTCTACTCCAACAGGTAAAAGACAGAAGAGATATCCTTTGTGTTACCTGTAAACAACTGGTGCGTCTGTTAAACTGTAATATTGTTGCGTATATTGAAGAAAACGGAGAACTGTCCGGCGGCAGTCTGTTTTTTCATAACGACGAAAGAGGAAGACAGGGAGAACTTCTGACATCAGAAGAACAGTATGTAGCCAGGTGGGCATATGAGAATGGGCAGAATGCAGGTGCAACAACGAATCATTTCAGCAGTGCCAGATGTTTATACTTTGTTATTAAAAGTGGAGACAATGTATATGGTGTAATTGGAATTCCATTGCAGAAGAAAAAACTGGATTCTTATGAGAGCAGCATTCTGATTTCTGTTCTTAATGAATGTGCACTTACGATGGAAAATTCACATAATGCAATAGAAAAAGAAAAAAATGCAGTATTTGCTAAAAATGAACAGCTTCGTGCGGATCTTTTGCGTGCGATTTCACATGATCTTCGAACACCTCTTTGTTCGATATCCGGAAATGCAGATATGCTGTTAAACAACGGAAGCTGTCTGGATGAGGCAACAAAACGTCAAATTTATTCAGATATTTATGATGATGCAGACTGGCTGATTGATGTTGTGGAAAATCTGCTTTCTATCACGAGGCTGAATGATGGAAGATTAAAGATCAAATTTACAGATCAGCTTCTGGACGAAGTCATTACAGAATCATTACGCCACATTAGCCGAAAACATGAGGATTATCAGATTGACGTAGAATGTGAAGAATTTATTCTCGTACATATGGATGTGCGGCTTATAATCCAGGTTCTTGTAAATCTGATTGATAATGCAATAAAATATACACTGCCTGGCTCAAAGATATGTATCAGAGGAATAAAGAAGGATGGTAAAGCACAGATCAGTGTAGCTGATAACGGACCAGGTATTTCAGATGAAGTAAAACCGCATATCTTTGAAATGTTCTACACAGGCAATAATACAATCGCTGACAGTCATCGAAGTCTTGGCCTTGGCCTTTCCCTTTGTCGTTCAATTATTGAAGCACACGGGGGAACTCTGGTGCTGACAGATAATATTCCGAGAGGATGCATGTTTACGTTTACTTTACCATTAAGTGAGGTGATATTAAATGAATAAAAATTTGATTCTGGTTGTTGAAGATGATCGTCCGATACGAAACCTGATCATAACAGCATTAAAGACACATGATTATAAATATCTGGAAGCAGAGAATGGTACTTCTGCTATTCTGGAGGCATCCTCACATAATCCGGATATTGTTTTGCTTGACCTGGGATTGCCGGATATAGAGGGAGTGGAAGTGATCAAAAAAATCAGAATGTGGTCAAATATGCCGATTATTGTTATAAGTGCAAGAAGCGAAGACACGGATAAGATAGAAGCGCTGGATGCAGGCGCAGATGATTATATAACGAAACCATTTTCAGTCGAGGAACTTCTTGCACGGATACGCGTCACGCAGAGACGACTTGCACTGCTCCAGACGGGTGAGATGCAGGAAGAATCGACTTTTACCAATGGTGAACTGAAAATTGATTATACGGCCGGTTGTACTTATCTGAGAGGTGAAGAACTGCATCTAACCCCTATTGAATATAAACTTTTGTGTCTTTTGTCGCGTAATGTAGGTAAGGTACTGACGCATACATATATCACGCAGCAGATCTGGAGCAGAAGCGCAGAGAGTGATGTAGCTTCTCTTCGTGTGTTTATGGCGACTTTGAGAAAGAAGCTGGAACCAGAAAAGGGTGATGTTTCATATATACAGACTCATGTTGGAATAGGCTATCGGATGCTGCGGATAGAATAAATAATAATTACTTTAATATGTCATCAAGATTCTGATCCATAATACTTAGAACCTCCATAAATTTCTGACATGCTTCTTCATCAAGACCGGAAAGAAGACGATCAATGCTTTTAATTTTCGTATTTCAACAATGTCGCGTGCAGTCCGGAAATCCGGATTGTTTGCCAGAAACATAAGAATATCAAATTCAATGTTTATATTCATAAAAAATCCTCAGTTCTGTGAAAAATATAATAGTTCAAATTTGAAAACAGTGGTTTGTGCCTGTTGCTTTACAGTGGCAGTATGAGTGCAATCGTGCTGCCGTTTTTATCGCTTTTCAGGACTTTTACTTCTCCACCATGCTGTCTGGCAATTTCATTTACGAGCGCGAGCCCCAGTCCGGCGCCGCCCATAGCGCGGCTTCGTGACTTGTCTACACGGAAAAACGGGGTGAAAATTTTTTTCTGATATTCCGGAGAAATTCCGATCCCGGTGTCAGATACTTCAACGAGGGCACAGTCTGCCGGAGCAGGAGAAACAGCAGCGTTCAGGAGAGATTTTTTCTGCTGGATGTTTACCATTACTTTTCCACCGGGATGGTTGTATTTAATCGCATTTTCCACAAGATTATACACAGCACGGTAGAGAAGAAGATAACTTCCGGTGATGGTACAGTCTCCATCCTCCTGAATCAGCTTAATTTGTTTTTGCTCAGCAATTGAAGTCAGGTCGCAGAGAACTTCATCTGTAAGCTCTGCCAGCGAGATTGTTTCAGAACGTTCAATCGTCTGTATCCCGGTCATATCGAGAAGTATTTCTGCCAGATGGGAGAGTCGTCCGGTCTGTTCCTGAATCATGGAAAAAAGCTTCTGATATTCATCAGCGGAGGGCTCTTTCTTGCGGGAAAAAACTTCCAGATTTGTCTGCATGACCGCAAGGGGTGTGCGAAGCTCATGCGCGGCACTGGCAGAAAATTGTTTTTGTGCGGTAAAGGCATCATTCAGACGGGAAAGCATTTCATTAAAGGAAAGTGTCAGATTCGAGATCTCATCGTTGCTGTCCGGTACTTCAAGTGGTTCGGAGAGGTTTTGTGCCTGGATTTTTTCAACTTTTGTGCTGAGATTGTGCAATGGTTTTAATGCCCGGCGACTGACAAAATATGTGCAGGCACTGCTCAGCAGAATGATGAGTACTGTAGTGATAAGGCTTCGGATCTGAAAAAGCTGTTTGGTCGTTGTTACCTGTTCTGAGAGATCAGGAAACAAGATAGTTGGATCTATGTTAAAAGTAATTGGTGAAGAATCGGTTTTATTAATTTGTACGATATAATTTTGCAGGTGGTCCATACCGGTAACTGCGGACTGACTGATAAAAAAGTACATCAGTATGCAGGTGATTGTTACAAGCAGAGCGGTGATCAGTGTCAGACGCCATTGCAGGGAGAGTTTTCTGGAAAAATTTTTCATGATATTTCCTCCATCAGAATATATCCCTGTCCGATTTTATTCTGAATCGGATCAAAGCCCAGTGCAGCACGAAGTTTTTTGCGCAGAGAAGAAATGTGGACGCGGATTGAATTACTGAAACTGTTAACACTTCCGTCCCAGAGATGTTCGATCATTTCCTCGGGGCTGATGATACGACCCTGATGGAGCAGGAAATATTCCAGAAGTGCACTTTCTTTTCGGGTAAGGGAAAGAGTCGCATCATCTACACTGGCTTTCCGTGTGCGTGTATCAAAAATGATGCGGCCACATTTCAGACAGATGTCTTCCTGAATAAATTTTCTACGGGTGAGACTGCGGATTCTGGCTTCCAGTTCTTCAAAGTGAAAAGGTTTGGTGAGGTAATCATTGGCGCCAAGATCCAGTCCCTCTACTTTGTCCTGAATCTGTCCACGGGCGGAAAGAATCAGAACCGGTGTGGTGCTGTCAGATGTACGGAATTGCTGCAGAATGTCAAGACCGTCTGTTCCCGGAAGATTCAGGTCCAGAAGAATCAGATCGTAACTTTCTGTCATACATAATTCCAGTCCTTCGTTTCCATCAAAACAGGTATCTGTTTCGTATCCATTCATGCGAAGACCCTCTGCAATGGAGCAGCAGAGCTGTTCTTCATCTTCTATAATTAATATATGCATGTAAGTTCTCCTTTTTAAGTGGTAGTACCTGAGAATTGTTTTGTATCAGGTATTTCGATAATTCTGTCTGATACTATCATATCATGTTGGACATAAAATTCCTGTAAAAAAATCACATATTTCAATGAAATCGGCATTTTGATTAAAAAAATTCATTTTCGTGTTTTCTTAACACCAATTTTATGTACAGTATGGTATAGTTTTGTCTATAGTAATCGCAGTGAGCACAGCTCACGCTGTAAAATGCAAACGAAATCAATTGAAGGGAGATATATATCATGAAATTCAGAATGAAAAAAATAACAGCACTTATGGCAGCTGCAGTATTAGGAGCATCCACCTTTGGAGGAGTATCCGTAATGGCAGCAGAAAGTACAGAAGCAATGGCGGTTCCGGCAGACCAGGCCGGAATGGTAGTTGATGATGATGCAGTTGCTGCAGAGGGGGATGCAATCCCGTCTGATTTTATACAGGGTACTTTCAAACCATCTGAGACAACTGTGCAGGCACAGGATTCTTATGAGTATCCATTCCTTGGACTTAACATGAAACTTCCAGAGGAACTGCTTAAACAGATAAAAGCGCAGACTATTGCGATGATCTCAAATGAAGGATGGAATGACACTGCAGATGCAATTAAATATGCATATATAAGCTGGAGCGAAATGACCGAGGAGCAGAAAGAGGCAGAGGTTGACAAGCTTGGAACAGCGTATGATGACTGGTGCAATAGTCTTGCAAAAATTGGAGTGATTGGAATCTATGACGAAGATTCTGAGAAAGAACTGGATGAGATCACAGGCTGTACAGAACACAAAGAAATCGGAAGCAGCAGTGATGGAAAGTATAAATATTATCTGAGCACTAATAAAGATGCAGATGAATCCCTGAAAAAAGAAGTGGAAGAAATTGATGTGACACTCACAGAGATGACACCATTCCAGCAGCTTTCCGCATTTGATCAGCCACAGGATACCAGCAATGCAGGTGATTCTACAACTGTGGGTAAATTTGAGACAAAGGGTGTTGACGGAAAAGACTATACAGAAAAAGTATTTAGCGATTATGACCTGACTCTGGTCAATATTTTTACTACCTGGTGTTCTCCATGCGTCAATGAGATTCCGGAACTGGAAAAACTCTATGAGGAGATGAAAGACAAGGGAGTAGGAGTTGTTGGTGTGGTTCTTGATACAGTAGGAGATGACGGAAAACAGGATGATGCTACCGTGAAAAAAGCTGGTGTTCTTCAGGAAAAGACAAAAGCTTCTTATCCTTTCCTGATTCCGGATTCAACAATGATGAATGGACGTCTGAATGGCATCTCTGCTTTCCCGGAAACCTTCTTTGTTGACAAAGATGGAAATATTGTAGGAGAAACATATTCCGGAAGCCATAGCCTGGATGAGTGGAAGAAAATCGTAGAAAAAGAGCTTGCGAATGTTTCAAAATAAAAGAGTATAGTTGTGATAACCAGCAATGCCGGTTTCCGGCAGAAAGATAAAAGATAACTATGATAAAAAAAATAACAGAAACAAAATGGGCAGGAGTTGTTTTGGCAATTCTTGGAATCCTTCTGATGATCTTTGGAATCTACAGAGGCGAGATGTCCGTAGTTTTTACAAAAGCAATTAATATCTGCATGGAGTGTATTGGAATTGGATAATAAAAAAGTTAAAATAAACGAATGGCCGCGACATGGGATCCAGGCATTGTGGGCACTGCTGACTAACAGTCATCTGTCTGGTTTTGTGACCGGCAAGATTTATACCGGAAAGCTGAAAAATGTCTGTGTTCCGGGACTGAATTGCTACTCCTGTCCCGGTGCGACAGGCGCCTGTCCGATCGGTTCTCTTCAGGCGGTGATCGGAAGCTGGAACTTCAAAATGGCATATTATGTGGTCGGATTTCTGATTTTTGTCGGAGCATTGCTGGGCAGGCTGGTCTGCGGATTCCTGTGTCCGTTCGGACTGATCCAGGATCTGCTCAACAAGATTCCGTTTCCGAAAAAAATCAGGACATTTCGCGGAGACAAACTACTTCGCAAGCTGAAATATGTAATTTTTCTTATATTTGTAATTTTATTGCCGATGTTTGTGGTAGATATCATGGGACAGGGCGCACCGTATTTCTGCAAACTGATCTGCCCGGCAGGAACACTGGAAGGTGGTCTTCCGCTTGTATTGTTGAATAAGTCCATGCGCAGTGCAGTCGGATGGCTTTACATATGGAAAAATGTGATTCTGGTGATTATGATCATTTTGGCAATTCTTATTTACCGGCCGTTTTGTAAATATATCTGTCCACTGGGAGCGTTTTATTCTATATTTAACAAAGTATCTGTTTTTCGTTATCGTGTAGACGAGGAGAAGTGCATTCACTGTGGAAAATGTGCAAAAGCATGTCAGATGGAAGTCAACCCTGTGGAAAACCCGAACAGTGCAGAGTGCATCCGTTGTGGAAGATGTAAGAAAGCCTGCCCGACACAGGCGATTCAGTGTGGGGTAAAGAGATAATATTAATGCCGTCAGATAGCCTGGAGCTAACTGGCGGTATTTTTACGTTATAGGACATTACCCCGTAATGTTCCAATAACGTAAAAACGTGACGAAATATTTCATAAGATTTGTATAGGTAAATATTGGCGTGTCTGGTATAATAAATTTACTTATATCAAAAAGGAAAGATGGAGGAGGGTATAGATAATGATTTGTGGAATGACATATTTTCAGATATGTTTGTATTTTTTGTTTTATTCTTTTGGAGGATGGGTTGTTGAAGTTATCTTTCATGCGGTTGCACTTGGAAAGGTGATAAACCGAGGTTTTCTGAATGGTCCGGTCTGCCCGGTGTATGGTTTCGGAGTACTGTCCGTTTTTGCTTTGCTCAATACGATTCAGAGCGGCGGACATGTGATGAGTGAAGGAATGATCTTTGTCTTTGGATTTGTCCTGGCTACTTTGGTAGAGCTGATTGCCGGATGGCTGCTTGACGTATGCTTTCATGCAAGATGGTGGGATTATTCAGATAAGCCGCTGAATTTTCACGGATATATCTGTCTGGAGTTTTCGCTGATCTGGGGACTTGCAATCGTGATGGTCGTAAAAGTTTTTCAGAAGTATGTGGAGAATCAGGCATCACACACACCGGCAACGTGGGAATGGGTTGTGATGGCAATCTTGTATGCAGCATATTTTGCGGATTTTGTAGTGACTGTCGCAACGATCCGCGGACTGAACAAGAAGCTTACCAGACTGGATAAAGTCAGCTCCGATATGAGAATCGTAAGTGACAAACTCAGCAACACATTGGCGACGACCACGATCGACACTGCTCAGAAAGTCGGTGAGGGCAAAGTGCAGGTTGCACTTGCAAAGGCAGAGCTGCGTGATGCAACAATAGCGCAGAAAGATAAGTCAATCGAAATGCTTCGAACGAAAAAAGCAGAACTTCAGGCACAGTTTGATGAGCTGTCCGGTTCTATCACAAATCACACTGTATTTGGACAGGGACGAATCATCAAAGCTTTTCCTGAGATGAAACACAGAGATTACTTTGAGCTGATTCAGGAACTGAAGAAGAAACTGAAATAAATATTAACAGAACGCTCTGCTATTGCGATAAGTGAAGCTTCGCCGCTGAATGTGATCCTGTTCTGTTCCTGGAGTGTGCAGTGCAGGTAACCGCTACGGCGGGAAGCCTGGTATGCGGAAAATTTTTTTATTTAAGTTGTTCCTTTAAAATCTCCATGCTACAATAAAAGAGCAAATATCTTTTGATCTGTGATTTGTTTCCAGCGAGGAGGCAAAATGGAAAATGCATCACAGGACAAAAGAGAAAAGAACGCGAGCTACCAGCCGGAAATGCATGTGAGAAATGCAAACAGCCGGGAGATATTTAAGAATAACAGGCTGACAAGTCAGTTTCTGAGAAATTATACAGATATTCCGCTGCTGGCGAATGTGATGCCGGAGGATATTGAGGATGTATCGGAAAAATATCAGGCATTTCTGGGGGTGGAATTTGAGTCGGATACGATCAAGAAGGTATATATCCGTAAAGCAGATGGCACAATAGAAAGAGAAGTTTATGTATTGTCATTGATTGAGCACAAGAGTGATATTGATTATGATGTGGCGATGCAGTTGCTTCGGTACATGTGTGTAATCTGGCAGGAATATAAAGCGACTCAGAATAAAATCCAGGAAGGAAGCAGCCGACGTAAAAATTTTCGTTATCCTCTGATTATTCCAATTGTATATTATGAGGGAAAACGAAAATGGACTGCAGATTTGAACCTGAAAGACCGCATTGAATTTTCAGAAGAAATGGAAAAGTATATTCCGGATTTTACATATCAGGTAGTGAGTGTGAGACAATATACAAATGAAGAACTCAGCGAAAAACATGATGAAATGTCATTGGTGATGCTGATTAATAAGATACAGACGGAGGAAGATCTTTCGGAGTTTAGAAAGGTCTCGGAGGAAATGGTAGATTCCACTTATGGAAATGCACCGGATGAGATAAAAGAGATATATAAGAAAATATTATGGTCATTACTAATGAAATTAAAAGTACCGAATGAAGAGGCCAGCAATATTATAGGCGAGATTGGAGGTCATGGTATGGGATATCTGTTTGAGAATATGGACGAAATAGATATTGGGGCTCTAAAAAGGAAGGTTGCCTTAACAAGGCAGCGGGCAGAAGAAGAAAAACAGCGAGCGGATGAAGAGAAGCAGCGAGCGGATGAAGAGAAGCAGCGGGCAGAAGAAGAGAAACAGCGAGCGGATGCGCTTGAGGAGGAACTTCAGCGACTCAGGAAGCTGTTAGAGATTCAGGGACAGAAGTAACATATAGAATACCGTAACATATCAATAAAGTTAAAAATGGAAACAAGTCAAATCAAAAGATGTAAGTAAGAAAATATCGTTTTACTGTCTAAATGATGGTAAAACGATATTTTTTATGTAATAGGAAATTACTTCGTAATGTTCCTATTACATAAAAACGCTCCGCGAGGATGCGACCAGATGCATGAGGAATATGTCTGCTGAAGCAGACTGCATCTGGCGCGCAAAGCGTAACAAGTCCCTCAAAGATTGAGGAATTCAGGGAGTTTGAAGCGGACTTGTCCGCTTTGTTCTGCAATGCTTCTTGACAAATTCTCAGTTTTCTATATAATTATCAAAGGTAATTAACAATGATAATTATATAGGAGCATATATTATGACAACCAAAAAAATCAAAGAAATGCTTGATGCATGTTATCAGGCGAAGCGGATCCGGGAAATGCTGCCGCCTCTGCCGGAAGGGGTGATGCCGTCTTATATTCAATATCTGGATGCAATCCAGAAACTGGAAAAAAAAGACATTCATGTAAAAGTGTCTGATATCAGCGATGTAATGAACCTCCCAAGGCCGGGAGTCACCAGAACGGTAAAAGAGATGGAGAAAAAAGGTTATCTTAGCAAGATTGCATCCCCGGATGACGGACGCGTCACTTACATATCTATCACAGAAGAGGGCTGGAAGCTGTTTCGTAAGTATGATGAAAATTATTTCGGTGAACTGTCTGCAGATCTGAGTGACATTTCAGAAGAAGATGCAGACTGTATGATCCGCACGATTGCAAAATTTTATCAGATCATGTGCGAGAGGAGGTGTCATTATGACAAATGATAAAGCTGATTTTACAAAGGGAAATATATTGAAAAAATTGGTCGCTTTTATGATGCCGGTTCTCGGGGCATTGATTCTGCAGGCGGCATACGGTGCAGTTGACCTGCTGGTTGTAGGAAGATTTGGTTCCACATCCGGACTTTCTGCGGTTTCCACCGGAAGCCAGGTACTGAATCTGGTGACATTTGTAGTAATTCAGTTCGCAATGGGTATCACTGTTCTGATCGCCCGATATCTTGGTGAAAAAAGACCGGAAAGGATCGGGGCTGTCATTGGTGGTGGAGCAGTGGTATTTACCATGATGTCTGTTGCACTGTTTATTGCGATGGTTGGATTTGCCCGTCCGATTTCCGTTCTGATGCAGGCACCGGCTGAGGCTGTAGATCTGACTGCAAGTTATGTAAGAATCTGCGGTGCAGGTATTTTCTTTATTGTAGCGTACAATCTGTTGTCTGCAATCTTCCGTGGGCTGGGAGACAGTAAATCACCACTTCTTTTTGTACTGGTGGCATGTATTGTAAATATTATCGGCGACCTGGTACTGGTAGCTGGTCTTCACATGGATGCAGCAGGAGCTGCAATCGCAACAGTTACCGCACAGGCGCTCAGCGTAGTATTTGCAGTAATGCTTTTGCTGAAAAAAGATCTTCCGTTTGCGATCACAAAGAAGGATTTTCGCCTGAACCCACAGTGCCGGAAATTCCTGAAGATCGGTCTTCCGCTTGCACTGCAGGAATTTCTGACACAGATTTCTTTTCTGGCACTCTGTGCATTTGTCAACAGACTTGGACTGGAAGCTTCGTCCGGTTACGGAGTTGCATGTAAAATTGTAAACTTTGCAATGCTCGTACCGAGTTCACTGATGCAGTCCATGGCATCTTTCGTTTCCCAGAATATAGGTGCAGGCAAGAAAAAACGTGCGAAACAGTCGATGTTTACAGGAATCGGTGTGGGTCTGGCTGTTGGCTGTGTGGTATTTGTACTGGTTCTGTTTAAAGGTGATGTATTGTGCAGTGCTTTTTCTACAGATGCAGCGGTTATCCGGAATGGATTTGCATATCTGAAAGGTTTTGCACCGGAGACACTTGTGACAGCGATTCTGTTCAGTATGGTTGGTTATTTCAATGGAAATAACAAGACTGTCTGGGTCATGACACAGGGTCTGATCCAGACACTTCTGGTACGTTTGCCGCTGGCATACTTTATGAGTATCCAACCGAACGCAAGTCTGACAAAGATCGGTCTGGCTGCACCGGTGGCAACGACTGTGGGAATCTTCCTGAACGTAGGATTCTTTATTTATCTGAATCGGACTGAACAGCGTAAATCAATCCTGTCTTAAGTAGACCGTATCTGGTGTAATCGTTTATTTTGCAATAAACAGAACACCAAGTGTACCAGGACCGCAGTGGCTGGAAACAACACCGCCGGCCCTGGTTTCTAATATTTCATGGAAGATCCCGAGACTTTCCAGGTAGGAGCGGACGGCATCAACGGTGGTGCGGTCACAGCCGGAATGTGTGATAAATACGCGCTCAGGTCTTGCAGATTTTAAATCCTCTTCCATGTCTTTTACATAGGACATAATGACAGAATTTATTTTGCCACGATATTTTTTGGACGCGTCCATGGCACCGTTTTCGACGACGATTTTCGGGTGGAGTCTCAGAACTCCGCCTGCCATGGCAGAAACAGCGTTGCATCGGCCACCGCGGTACAGATAAGTCAGTGTATCGACGACAAAGCTTGCGCGGACATTGGGTTTTAAAGATTCTATTGTAGCTGTGATTTCGGCTGCGGACTGTCCTTTTTCGGCCATAATTGCTGCCTCTATGACGAGAAGCCCGATTCCGGTAGAGAGATTTGCCGAATCAACGACCGTAACAAGATCAGATGCTTCTAATTCTTCAGCCGCAAGGCGCATGACATTTCCGGAAGTGGACATGCTGCCGGAAATGGAAAAACAGACGATTTCACGTTTTTCTTCTATATATGGGCGAAAAAGATCAATGGCTTCAGCCAGAGACGGGGCTGATGTTTTGGGCGTTGTTTTGTGTGCATCAGACCAGTCATAGATCTGCTGCGGCGTAATGTTTCTGCCATCTTCATATTCGTCCTCGCCGAGAAGAATGTGGAGCGGCAGGATGTCGATATCATATTTTGCAATCAGCTCAGGAGAGAGGTCGCAGGTGCTGTCTGAAATAATCTTTACCATATGAGATATGTCCTTTCTGTATTTATTCTGTTGACAAGGTATAACAGTCTTTGCGTATTCACGCATATCTCTTTTGTATATCTGTAATCATATCACAAATTCACATGGAAATCCAAATTTGTGTGCCATAAAAGAACTCTATTGACTCAGACATTTAGGGTTTTGCTGCGCTGTATTCTCTTTCGGTTATAGACTAAATGAAGATACATGGCATTCTGGGCACGAAGGGGATCATGAGACGCGATAGCATCAGCAATTTCGCGGTGTGTTTCTATGGTTTCTTCGTGCAGAGTACCGCCGGTTGTTTCTACAAACCAAAAAATCTTGAAGAGTATCTTTCCTGTTTCTATCCGAAAATAATCGGAGTTAATACACATATTCATATTCAGAAAAACGCTCCGCGAGGATGCGACCAGAGCAGGGAATTGAGCGATAGTTTTTGTATTTTAGAAAGTTTTCAGTTGTTCCATCAAAATCAACATGTTACAATAAAAATGTAAATATCTGTAACTATTCAGCAGGCAGTATCCCGCGAGGGAACTGAATAGTTACAAATATCTTTTGATCTGTGATTTGTTTCCCGCAAGGAGGCAGAATGGAAAAAGTATCACGGGACAAAAGAGAAAACAATATAAACTACCAGCCGGAAATGCATGTCAGAGATGTGAACAGTCGTGAGATTTTTAAAAATGATCTGTTGACAAGCCAGTTTTTAAGAAACTATACAAATATTCCATTATTATCCAATGTAATGCCGGAGGATATCGAGGATGTTTCCCAGAAGTATCAGGCATTTCTCGGGGTGGAGTATGAGGCTGACACGATTAAGAAGGTATATATCCGCAGTACAGATGGCACAATAGAAAAAGAAGTTTATGTATTGTCATTGATTGAGCATAAGAGTGAGATTGACTACGATGTGGCAATGCAATTGTTTCGGTATATGAGTGTGATCTGGCAGGATTATAAGGCAACTCAGAATAAGAAACATAAGGGTGTTAGTGCGAGTGCAGATTTTCGGTATCCACTGATCATTCCTATCGTATATTATGAAGGGAAGAAAGAGTGGACAGCGGGACTGCATTTGAAAGACAGAATTGATTTTTCTGAGGAAATGATCGAGTATATACCAGATTTTACATACCAGGTAGTGAGTTTGAATAAATATACGAATGAGGAGCTCAGCAAGAAACATGATGAAATGTCATTGGTAATGCTGATTAATAAAATACAGTCTTCGGAGGATACTAAGGAATTTCAAAAAGTCTCCGAAAGAATGGTGGATTCTATTTATGTGAATGCACCAGACGAAATAAAGGAAATTTATAAGAAGATATTGTGGTCTTTATTAATGAAAATGAAAGTACCAAGTGAGAATGCCCGGGAGCTAATGGGTGGAATAGGAGGTCGTGGTATGGGATATTTGTTTGAGAATATGGAAGAAATAGACATAGGGGCTCAAAAAAGAAATACTGCGAGAGAGAGACAGCGTGCAGAGGCTGAAAGACAACGCGCGGATGAAGAGAAGCAGCGCGCGGATGAGGAAAAGCAGCGAGCAGATGAGGAAAAACAGCGAGCAGATGCAGAAAAACAGTTAAAGATTGAGGCAGAAGAGCGAGCAAATGCGCTTGAAGAGGAAGTTCAGCGTCTCAGGAAGCTGTTAAAGAGTCAGGAACAGAAGTAAGATAGAAATACCGTATCATTTAATAAAGCTAAAAATGGAAACAAACCAAATCAAAAGATGTAAGTAAGAAAATGTCGTTTTACTGTCTAAG
>OLPE01000744.1_pt1 | contig 25877 bp, 25 predicted proteins | sample 1671901 | NCBI WGS metagenome assembly OLPE01 (sample SAMEA3136624, study PRJEB25190) | human gut metagenome | biome: human gut; feature: human-associated habitat; material: faeces | place: Austria | collected 2013 | reverse complement strand
ACATTGATATTCCGGATAATGAGTGGGATGACTTTGTGGCACAGTTTTCCATGAAAGTTTATAACTCCAAATCAGATTATAGAAGCAGAAGCCTTCTGATTACTGCTATTGTAGCGCTGTTTGGCGGCGCAGCGACTTATTTTATCAGTGGACGGGCATTGAAACCACTCAGGAAATTTTCAGAGACAGTGGAAAAAGTTCAGGCACAGAATCTGAAAGATTATACGATCGAAGAGAATAAGATTGCAGAGCTGGACAGACTTCGCATATCTTACAATAAGATGCTTATAAGGCTTTCAGAATCATTCGAAACGCAGCGCCAGTTTACGGGAAATGCAGCACATGAGTTACGTACTCCACTGGCTTTAATCCAGGCACAACTGGATCTATACCATACAACAGAACATCCGGAGAGTACCGCAGTGGCAGAAGAGACAATTCAGATGGTAACGGAGCAGAATGAACGTCTTAGCAAGTTGGTCCGAACGCTTTTGGATATGAGCGAATTACAGACCGTATCGCGAAATGACAGAATTGAGCTCCATAGTCTGATCGAGGAAGTGCTGACAGATCTGGAACCGCTGGCACAGGAAAAAAAGGTTGAACTGATACAGAAGTCACAGGGAGCAGGAGCAAAGGCAGATGAAGAATTGTTTTTGACAGGGAGTGATATTCTGATTTACAGAATGCTATATAATCTTGTGGAAAATGCGATTAAATATAATCGGGAAAATGGATCCGTTACGGTATCGGCAATAAGGGAGAAGAACGAAGTTGTTCTGACGGTTTCGGATACAGGAAATGGAATTGATGAAGCATTCAGGGAGCAGATCTTCGAACCGTTCTTCCGGGTAGATAAGTCAAGAAGCCGGGAACTCGGAGGTGTGGGGCTTGGCCTTGCGATGGTGCGAGAAGTTGTGCGGGTTCATGACGGAACGATTGAAGTTTATACAAATAAGCATAGCGGAACGACATTTGAAGTGAAAATAGGTATAGGGGCAGACTTTGAAAAAGCAGTATAATCGAAAAACAATTCGCAAATCGATCATACTGATGTTTATCGCTTCCACCTGCCAGAACATGGAGAATCCGTCTTACAATTCACTTACCGTATCAAAAATAAACTAAGGATTATTATTTTTGATACGGTTTAAATTATTTCAGACAGACATCCATAAAATCCTGCACTACCGCCGTCGGCTTCCGCCCCTTCTGCCAGATCAGAAGGATCTTCGTCACCAGATCCGGTTCATCAAGCACCTGACAAGTCAGCCCTTCGCAAAGCGGCTCCATGGACTGTGGGAAGATCGCCGTGGCAAGCCCTTCCTTCACCCAGAGGGTAGCGCCCCTGGCATCATCACACAGACAGAACACCTCCGGAACCAGATTCTGCGCGTGAAATGCATCCATAATCAGCTTTTCATAGCGCCGGTAGAGAATTAACGGTTTGTGGACCAAATCTTCAAGAATGAGCGATTTCCGCCTTTTTGAAGGCATCTCCGGATTGGAGACAGCGATCATCGGCTCCGAATGCAGGACTGCGGACTCCACATCATCCAGCCGGAGCGGCGTGCGGACAACCGAAATATCGATGATCCCTTCCTGAAGATAATCATATAACGTATACGTGATCCCGTCGTGAACCTCAAAATTCACGTCGGGATTTTTCTTTGAAAATTCTGCGATAAACGGCATGACTGTGCCGACCGTCGTCGGCGTGATCCCGATTCTCAGAACCCTTTTTTTACCCGTTTGGGACACCTCAAGCTCTGTCGATCTGGCATAATCCAGAAGGCTCGCCGCACGGTCATACAAAAGCTTACCTGCCGCCGTCAGGATCACCCCTTTATGGGTACGCTCAAACAGCTGCACGTTCAGTTCATTTTCCAACTGCCTGATCTGATAGCTGAGGGGCGGCTGTGACATATTGAGCTTTCTCGCCGCTTCATTGATGCTTCCCGTATTCGCGATTTCCCGGAAATATTCCAGCTGTCTGAGTTCCATTTTCTTTTTTCCCTCCGTTTAGTTATATGATGATACCAGGGTCAAAAGGTCAGAAAGCCGATGCAAGCTTGCTTGCAAGAGGATTTTTGACCTCTTGACCCGCCAAAAACATGAGTAAGTAGCCATTTTTCAAAGAAAAATGAGCGGATTACGAATGTTTTTGAGGATTGCGAGAGTGCAAAGCACGTAGCAATCTGGTATCAAATAGGTCAAAATACCTTTTGCCACTCACATTGTTATACTTTTTTTATATTAAGCTGTCATAAAAACAATATTATTCATATTGATGGTAGCGCATTATAATGAGTAGGTCAAGAAAAAACTAAGAAGTAAAGAACAGGAGTGAGTGTGTTTGAAGAAACTTTGGGTTTATCTGAAAGAATACAAGATAGAAAGTATTCTTGCACCATTATTCAAACTGCTGGAAGTCGTATTTGACCTTTTGGTTCCGGTGGTTGTCGCCAAGATCATTGATATTGGTATTGCAAACAATGACCACGGCTACATCGTAAAGATGTTCCTGGTGCTGATCCTCATGGCTGCAGTCGGTCTTAGCTGCAGTTTTACCGCACAGTATTTTGCTGCAAGAGCGAGTGTCGGCTGTGCAACCAATTTAAGACAGGCCGTATTTGACCACATTCAGGGCTTTTCATTTACCGAACTTGATACGATCGGTACGGACACCCTGATCACACGGATGACCGATGATATCAACCAGGTCCAGAACGGCATCAACATGGGACTTCGTCTTCTTCTGAGAAGTCCGTTTATCGTAATCGGTTCGATGATCATGGCATTTACGATCAACTTTAAATGTGCGCTGGTATTCGTTGTGGCGATCCCTCTTTTATTTGTCGGCGTCATTTTCATTATGCTGGTCAGCATCCCGCTTTTCAAAAAAGTGCAGGCTGCCCTGGACCGCGTCACAGGACTTACCCGTGAGAATCTGACAGGTGTCCGCGTGATCCGCGCATTTTGCCGCGAAGAAGAGTCGGTAAATGAATTTGAAAAGAGCAACACCGAACTGACCAAGTTAAATGAATTTGTCGGAAGAATTTCCGCCCTGTTAAATCCATTTACCTACGTGTTGATCAACATTGCAACTGTCATTCTGATCGCAAGAGCAGGACTCCAGGTCAATCTCGGAACCATGCATCAGGGACAGGTTGTCGCGCTTTACAACTACATGGCACAGATGATCGTCGAGCTGATCAAGCTGGCTTCCCTGATCATTACACTGAACAAGGCGATGGCATGTGCAGACCGTGTAGCCGGTGTCCTGGATATCAGGACTACCATGCATTATCCGGAAACCCCTTCTGCAAAGGCAGATCCTTCTGCAAATGAAGTTGAATTCGACAAGGTATCCTTCACCTATGCAGGTGCCGGTGCATCAAGCCTTTCTGATATCAGTTTCTCTGTAAAAAAAGGGCAGACAGTCGGTATCATCGGTGGTACCGGATGCGGAAAATCCACTCTGGTCAGCCTGATCTCCCGTTTCTATGATGTAACCTGCGGAACCGTTAAACTGAATGGACGCAATGTAAAAGAGCTCACCAATCAGGAAATTCACGACAAAGTCGGAATCGTACAGCAGCGCTCCGTCCTTTTCAAAGGCAGCATCCGCGATAACATGAAATGGGGCAATGAAAATGCATCTGACTCCGAGATCTGGGATGCACTGAAAGTTGCACAGGCAAAAGAAGTCGTAGAAGGAAAAGACGGACAGCTTGATTTCATGCTCGAGCAAAACGGAAAGAACCTTTCCGGTGGACAGCGTCAACGTCTTACCATTGCCCGCGCTCTTGTGAAAAAGCCGGAAATCCTGATCCTCGACGACAGCTTAAGCGCACTTGATTTTGCAACTGACGCAGCACTTCGGAAAGCCCTCGCAGGACTGGAAGGAGAGACAACAACCTTCCTGGTATCCCAGAGGGTTGCAGGCATCCGCCAGGCAGACAAGATTTTAGTATTAGATAATGGAGAACTCGCCGGATCCGGTACACATGATGAACTTATGAAATCCTGCGAAGTTTATCGTGAGATCTATTTCTCACAGTTCCCGGAAGACCGTGCAAAATATGAAAGAGGGGAGATGTAGGTATGAAAAAAGACAGTGTAATGAAAAAGCTTTTTAAATATATCGGAAAATACTGGATCCTCCTGATCCTCAGCATCATCCTTGCCGGAATATCAGTGGTTCTTCAGCTTTATGTGCCGGTTCTCTTCGGTAATGCGATCGATGAGATCGCAGCAGCGCACAATGTAGACTTTACCCAGATGTGGATCTATCTGAAGCAGATTCTTCTGTTCGTAGTGATTGCTGCAGCCGCAATCTGGATCATGAACCTTGTCAATAACCGCATGACCTATCATATTGTACAGGATATCCGATCCCAGGCAATTCGCCACATCCAGAAGCTTCCGCTTTCTTATCTGGATCAGCACAGTACCGGCGATATTGTGAGCCGTATCATTGCCGATACCGATATCCTTTCTGACGGATTACTGCTCGGATTTACCCAGTTATTTTCCGGCGTTGTGACCGTTGTTGTAACCTTGATCTTCATGTTTTCCAAGAACGTGTGGATCACTTTGATGGTCATCCTTCTGACACCACTCAGCTTCCTGGTGGCAAAATTTATTTCCTCACGCTCTTTTACCATGTTTAAAAAGCAGAGTGAAACCCGTGGAAAACAGACTGCTCTGATCGAGGAAATGATCGGAAATCAGAAGGTTGTCAAGGCATTCGGATATGAGGACAAGGCTTCAAAGCGTTTTGATGAGATCAATAAAGAACTCAAAGAATACAGCCAGAAAGCCGTATTTTACAGCAGCCTTACCAATCCGTCCACCCGTTTCGTAAACAACATTATTTACGCTGCCGTAGCGCTTGCAGGTGCATTCCTGATCCCGCTTGGAGCCCTGACTGTCGGCGGTCTTTCCGTACTGCTTTCTTACGCGAACCAGTACATGAAGCCATTCAACGACATTACATCCGTAATCACGGAAATGCAGAACGCCCTTGCATGTGCGACACGTATCTTTGACCTCTTAGAAGAACCGGAAGAAGTAAACGATTCTTCTGAAGTACTTGAAAAGGTGGATGGAAATGTGGATATCGACCACGTAGATTTCAGCTATGACAAGAGTAAATCTCTGATTGAAGACTTTAACCTTCAGGTTGAACCTGGTATGCGTATTGCAATCGTAGGTCCTACCGGATGCGGAAAAACAACATTTATCAACCTCCTGATGCGCTTCTATGACGTGGATTCCGGAAAAATCTGTATCGACGGTAAACCGATCGATGAGATTTCCCGACATTCGCTCAGAAAGAGCTTCGGTATGGTGCTTCAGGATACCTGGATCAAATCCGGTACTGTCCGTGAAAATATCAGCTTCGGAAAACCGGATGCCACGGATGAAGAAATCATCCGGGCAGCAAAAGAGGCAAAAAGCTGGGATTTCATCCGCAGACTTCCGCAGGGACTTGATACTGTCCTGCATGAGGACAGCATCAGCCAGGGACAGAAACAGCTCCTGTGTATCACAAGAGTTATGCTTTGTCTGCCGCCAATGCTGATCCTGGACGAAGCGACTTCAAGTATCGATACCCGTACCGAACTGCAGGTACAGGAAGCATTTGATAACCTGATGAAAGGTCGTACAAGCTTTGTCGTTGCACACCGCCTGTCTACGATCCGCAACGCTTCCCTGATCCTCGTCATGAAAGACGGTAAGATCATTGAGCAGGGAACCCATGAAGAACTGCTGAAAGAAGGCGGCTTCTACAGTCATCTGTATAACAGCCAGTTCCAGGCAGTGTCATAAAACAGAATACGTCACGGGGCGCATGAAAAAATGAGAGTTTTTTCATGCGTCCTTTTGCTTATGGATACATAATATCAGAGCACAATTGACTTAGAGAAAAAACACTATTAGAGGATTCAATTCGTTGAAGATTGAGCGAGCCAAGTGAATAAGCTGTTCCGGTAGGTAATTTCCCCTTGATTGCTGCTCTCATAGCAATTGAATTCAGTACGATGGCTGCATTTTTTGCTGAACGTAAAGGCGTGTTTCCCATTTTCCAGATTTCAATATTATAGGAATGAAGATAGCTTTTCATTCCCTTTGCATCGGAATAATAGTATAATGATAGAATAGTAGTTTCCTAAAATGAATATATCAAAGATGCTTCAGGGCACAGTGTGTTCCGAAGAGAGTCAGATTGGATGAGTATAATGAAATTTTATAACATATTTTTCAGCCCGACCGGGGGGACAAAGAAAGTAGCAGATATTATTATTAACGGAACCAGACAGGAAGCTGAAGTAATTGACCTGATCAAAGATCCAGAAAAGATTAAAAAGTTACAATTAAAAAAGGATGATGTGTGTCTGGTTGTTATACCTTCTTATGGTGGACGCATTCCGTCAGTTATAACAGATATGTTTCGAAATGTAAAGGCAGACGGGACGAAAGCGATTCTAACAGTGGTATTTGGAAACCGGGCAATTGACGATACTTTACTGGAGTTACAGGATGTTCTGGAAGCATCAGGTTTTGTATGTATCGCAGGAATGGAGGCTGTTGCAGAACATTCCTTAATGCACCAATTTGGAACTGGCCGTCCAGATTCGCTGGATGAAAAGGAATTGATGGGATTTGCTGCAAAGATCATGGAAAATATTACAACACAAAAAACACCTGAATTTCCGGGAAACAGACCATATCGTCAATATGGCGGTGTTCCGTTTAAACCGATTGTAAATAAAAAGTGTACTTCTTGCGGTTTGTGTGCAAAAGAATGTCCAACAGGTGCTATTTCATTAGATGATCCAAAGATTACAGATAATGATAAGTGTATTTCCTGCATGCACTGCGTCGCAGTCTGTCCAAAGAATGCAAGGAACTATAGTAAATTTATCAGTTTTATAGCTGGACGGAAGATGAAGAAGATTTGTTCAGATCGGAAAGAAAATAAATTATATTTATAAATCGAGCATAGACTGATTCTTAATATTATCTTTGGAAAAATTGAATTATATTAACAACAAGTTTGTGTTTTATCATAAGCTGCGAAAATGAATGGATTGTGCCAAAAGATCAACTATATGTCTTATTCCTATGATATACGGAAGGTATTGTCTATACTGGTTATTTCGCAAAATCCGGTAATTATAAAGAGTTAATTCTATGTGGTGAATGTATATTGTGAAGAGCTATTTTGTTATACTGTCACCATCAAAAGAAAAAATGGAGGAATTGATTATGTCTAACTATGGAAGATGTAAAGATTGTGAATGGGGAGAACCTGAAAGTGGTACCTGGAAATGGTATTGTAGTTATTACAAAACTTATGAGGATCCGGATGAAGTGCAGGATTGTAAACAGTTTAAGGAACGTGGCTCTTCAAGCGGTGGATGTTTTTTAACAACAGCCTGCTGTGACTATAAAGGACTTCCGGATGATTGCTATGAACTAGAAACTATGCGGAAATTAAGAGATGATTACATATCAAAACAGTCTTATGGAGAAAAATTAATAAAAGATTATTATGCAGAAGCACCGGAGATTGTCGATAGAATAAATAGTTCTGCGAATAAAGACGAAATTCTCGAAAAAATGTACGAGAAAATTACAAATATCGTTAAGATGGTGGATGATGGAAAGAAGGACGAAGCGATCATTCATTATATGATGTTATTGCATGACCTATCAAAATTAAAGTAGAGAGAATGCAATCTGTAACATATCCAGGAGCAAGGTATTCAGTGCCTTGCTCCTGAGTATTATTGTTGAAAATAGTTTAAATAAAATTTTTCAAAAATGCTTTTGTACGATTATGTTTTGGTGCAGTAAATATTTCTTCAGGAGTTCCCTGTTCTCAAAGATCCTGTTCAGCAGTTCCAGCCGAGATTGGTCGTCACAAAAGATATCTTCTTCTTTTTCATACTCTGTAATCGAAAACCAACAAAATTCTTTTTTTACCTCTTTCATTGTGCTACTTCCTGTGCGTTACGGTACAATCTGTTGATTCTTCTTAATTCCTGTTCCAGCACTTCTTTACCAAGGTTTGTAATCTGGTATATTTTTCTTTTTTCTTCTTCCCGTACAAATTCGATCAGACCGTCTTTTTCCATCTTTCCAAGAGTTCCATACATGGTTCCCGGTCCAAGGATGACTTCATTGTCGGTTAATTCTTTCACTTTCTGTACAATTCCATATCCGTGATTCGGCGTTCGAAGGCATAGTAAAATATAAAAACCTGTCTCGGTCATTGGAACATATACTTTCTTAATATGTGCATCCATAAATAGTTACCTCGCTGTTTGATATATCACACTTCGATATATCAACTGTATCGCACCGCGATGTATTTGTCAAGCATAAAGCTATACTTCTGAAAATTTATGTGCTATGATTAACCTAATTGTTGACTAATCTGTTATTTAAGGAGCAAAAAATGATTATCAGAAAAGCAGAAGAAAGAGATATTCCAAGAATTATTGAACTGTTAGGTCAGGTGCTGCAAATCCATGCAGACATAAGACCTGATATTTTTATTCCCGACACAACAAAATATACAGTGGACGAGTTGACAGAGCTTTTGAAAAACGAAGAGAAACCGATATTTGTTGCAACAAACGAAGCCGATATTTGTGTGGGATATGCATTTTGTCAACTGCAGGAGCAACCTTTTTCAAATAATATGGTGCCGTTTAAATCCCTTTTTATTGATGATCTTTGCGTCGATCAGAAGACACGTGGCCAGCATATCGGTGAAAAACTGTTTGAATATGTAAAGGCTGAAGCGAAACAAATGGGCTGCTATGAAGTGACGTTGAATGTATGGGCGGGAAATACTTCAGCAGAAAAGTTCTATGAAAAAATGGGAATGAAAACAAAAGAAAGACAGATGGAATATATCTTATAAAGTAGTTTCATTCATTTCGAATAATAATTCATTTGTTTGCTGAACAGACATATCTGTTTTGTAAAGACAGCAGAACTTCTTTCCTATTGACGATTATATCCATTTCGAAGTATAATATCTACGCTGCAAGAAAGCAGCCGACAGTTCATTTGTACCTTCCTGTCGAAAAATAAAACCAGGGCTGATCAAAAAGATTTCCGGCTCTGCGTGTATCACTACGCAGAGCTTTTTTTCACTTCCAGACGGCACCAGGCTTAAAGGTACATCCATTTTTATAATACAGGAGCATTTAAAAATATGTACTATTTGAGAACAGAAAGCAGTTTTGACGCAGCGCATTTTCTTTGGAAGTATGAAGGAAAATGCCGAAACCTCCACGGACACCGCTGGAGAGTCGTCGCTGAAATCAAGAGTCCGGATCTAAAGCAAGAAGAACAGACACGTGGAATGGTAGTAGATTTTGGCGATTTAAAAAATGACTTAAGATTACTTTGTGACCTCTTTGATCACAGTCTGATCTATGAAACAGGATCCCTGAGAGAGGAAACACTTCTTGCATTTCGCAAGGAAATGTTTCACTTAGAGGAAGTATCCTTTCGTCCTACAGCAGAAAATTTTGCAGCTTATTTTTATACAAAATTATCTGATCTTGGATATGAAGTTCACCGTGTAGAAGTATATGAAACACCAAATAATTGCGCAGCTTATGAGGGGAAATAAATGAAAGTTGTTGAAAAATTTACCAGTATTAACGGAGAAGGAACTCGCGCCGGAGAGCTTGCAGTCTTTATTCGATTCAAGGGATGCAATCTCAAATGCAGCTATTGTGATACCATGTGGGCTAACGAACTAGCCTGTCCTTATCAGGAGGAAACACCTGCAGATATCGTGAATTATGTTCTTGCAACCGGAATTCGTAACGTCACACTTACAGGTGGCGAGCCATTACTTCAAAAAGAAATCAAAGAGTTGATCCATCATCTTCTTAAAGCCGGAGTGCGAGTAGAAATCGAAACAAATGGTTCTGTAAGTCTGACCGATTTTTGTGAAGAACGACCGGTCTTTACAATGGATTACAAACTGCCTTCCAGCGGATGTGAGTCACAGATGATCTTAGAAAATATGGAACTGCTTGTATCGGATGATACCGTAAAATTCGTAACCGGCAGCCAGGAGGATCTGCAAAAAGCGATGGAAGTAATCCGTACCTATGATCTGACAAACCGGTGCCATGTTTATTTCAGTCCTGTTTTCGGTTCTATAGAGCCGGTACAGATTGTAAATTTTATGCTGGAGCATCAGTTAAATGATGTACGGCTGCAGATTCAGATGCATAAAATTATCTGGGACCCGAATGAACGGGGCGTTTAAAAAAATAAAGTGAGGTACTTATAATGAAAGCATTAGTTCTTTTCAGTGGCGGAATTGATTCAACAACAGCTCTGGCACTGGCAATCAACAAATATGGAAAAGACCGGGTGATTGCGCTTTCTGTTTCTTATGGTCAGAAACATGATAAAGAAATTCAGGCGGCAATCGCTGTTGCAGAATATTATGGTGTGGAACACCTGTTTTTAGATTTGAGGAAAATATTTACGTATAGCAATTGTTCGTTACTTAAGCAGTCTACAGAAAAAATTCCGGAAGAAAGTTATGCTAAACAGATTTCAAAGACAAATGGAGAAACACCGGTAAGCACATATGTGCCATTTCGAAATGGATTGTTTCTTTCTTCAGCTGCCAGTATTGCACTTAGCAAAGACTGTGAAGTGATTTACTACGGTGCTCATGCAGATGATTCTGCCGGTTTTGCTTATCCGGATTGTTCACCGGTATTTAACCGTGCTATGAATGAAGCAATCTGGGAAGGTTCCGGACATCAGCTTAAGATTGAAGCACCTTTTGTCAATGTCTCCAAGGCTGAGGTAGTCCGGATCGGATTGGAACTTAACGTTCCTTATGAGTTAACATGGTCCTGTTATGAGGGTGGCGAAAAACCGTGTGGAAAATGCGGAACCTGCATTGACCGTGCAGCTGCATTTCAGGCAAATCATGTGGAAGATCCTGCATTGCAATAGAAAGGAAAAAAACAATGAGAGAAAAAGAAGATTTAACATTATTAGGAAATCAGAATACAGCGTATCGCATGGACTATGATCCTTCTGTATTAGAGTCCTTTCAGAACAAGCATCCGGAAAATGACTATTTTGTCAAATTTAACTGCCCGGAATTCACAAGTCTGTGTCCAATCACCGGACAACCGGACTTTGCAACAGTTACTATTTCTTATGTTCCGGACGAACGTCTTGTGGAAAGTAAATCCTTAAAGCTGTATTTGTTTTCCTTCCGGAACCATGGGGATTTTCATGAAGATGTGATCAATATTATCATGAAAGATCTGATCAAACTTCTGTCTCCGAAATACATCGAAGTCTGGGGAAAATTCCTTCCAAGAGGCGGTTTATCCATCGATCCATATTGTAATTACGGAAAATCGGGCACCTCCTGGGAACAGGTTGCCTGGAATCGAATGAGTAATCACGACATGTTTCCGGAAAAAATCGATAACCGATAAAAAATATGATGTCGGTGCGGAAGAAAGCATTACTCGTGCGAATGAACGACTGAAAACTTCCACGGAAAATGCATTCAAGGTGATATCTTCTCGAATAATATGGGAAATGAATAAAGAAACGCGGTCTTCTTCTGTCACTTCAGAGGAAGACCGCATCTTTTTATTTCTCCAGATACGTATTTTTGTATTCTTCGCGAATTGCTTCCGGCACGAGGCTTCCGCCTGTTGCCCATGCAATGTGTGTTGCATTTTGCATTTTCTCTTCAAGATGATTCTCCTGTAAATATTTGCGTGCAGATTCATTCCTTTCAATCTGTATTGGTCCTTCAAAAGAAGCACAAGCACTTGGCTCAAGGAAAATGCTCTCTGTTCCGAGAAGGTCTCTCATGTAATCATATAATTTTCCATCGCGGATAGTAAATTCGCCGCCAAGCAGATTCTTCATTACTCTGCCTACAAATCCAGAAGGACGTCCCACGGCAAGCCCATCTGCATGGGTAAGTCCGGTAAGCCCAATATCCTGTACGGAAATCTCCTGGTTCAGTCCGGTTGCCATTCCGACTAACATACACGGTGCCTGTGTCGGTTCTATGAAAAAGCAGTGTACATAATCTCCGAACAGAAGCTTAAGTCCAAAGCATACACCACCCGGTGCTCCGCCTACTCCGCAGGGAATATATACAAAGAGCGGATGTTCCTCGTCTACTGCAACATTCTTTTCTTCCAACTGCTTTTGCAGACGTTTTGCCGCTACTGCATAACCAAGAAAGAGTGTTTTTGAATTTTCATCATCCACAAAGTAGCTGTTCGGATCTGCATCAGATAAAGCACGTCCGTTTTTCACCGCTTCACTGTAATCTGACTCATATTCCTTTACTGTTACCCCGTGGCTTCTGAGCAAGTCTTTTTTCCACTGTTTCGCATCTGCTGACATGTGTACGATCACCTGATAGCCAACTGCTGCACTCATGATTCCGATACTCAGTCCAAGATTTCCGGTGGAACCCACCTGAATGGTATACTTTTTGAAAAACTCTCTGCATTCTTCACTCGCCAGTTTCTCATAATTGTCTTCCAGACTCAAAATCCCATGCTCTAATGCAAGTTCTTCTGTGTGCTTCAAAATCTCATAAATACCGCCGCGTGCCTTGATCGAACCGGCGATTGCCAGATGGCTGTCCTGCTTTAATAATAAGTTTCCTTCCAGATTGCTGTCGTATTTCTCATTCAGCAAATCCTTCATCTTCGGAACCGGTGTCAGAACAGATTCAATGATTCCGTTTTTCTCCTTTGTTTCCGGGAAACATTTCATAATGAACGGTGCAAAACGCTCCAGTCTGCGCTCCGCATCTTCTACATCTTCCATACCAAGTTCGATCTGTTCCATTGCTTCCCCACAAGCTGTTTTGTCCGGATTTTTCCAGAACACCTCTTTTTCGCTACAGATCTCCTTCAAGATCGGAGTCTTTTCCTCCAGTATTTTCAAATCAACCATTGCTTTCATCCCCCTCTTTCCATGACTTGATTCATATCTATATATTACCTTATTTCTTGTATTTTGATTACCATATTTTTCTTGACCATTCTTCAATCAGAATGCATTATATCATTATAAAAAATTTCATCTGTACACATTTTAACATATTTTTAATGGGAGTGGTTTTCATAAAAACAATTCATAAAAAACACGGCTTTACACTTGTAGAACTCATTGTTGTACTATCTATTCTTGCAATACTGGCAGCACTGCTTATTCCGTCTTTGACAGGATATATTGAAAAAGCAAAAAAGCAGGCTGTTTTAACTGAGGCAAAAGAAGTCTGGACTGCTGCTCAGGCTGCTTTGTCCGAATGTTATGCTATGTACCCGGAAAGCTTTGAAGAATCTTGCAAATTTACCTCCACAATCGGCGGCGAAAAGATGACAAAGCTCGGAAGAATATCAAACGGCGCATTAATGCTCTTCAAAGGAATCCCAAAGATCAGACCGACTTCAAAAGATATCCTTATTCAGATTTTCCATACAAAAAAAGGAAAAGTCGTTGCAATCAATTTTGGAAAAAATGGATACATGGTAACCATGATTGCAGGAAAAGAACCAACCATTGTTAAAGATGGAAATTGTCTTCCATCCTCTGAAAAATAAGCGGACAAAAGAAAAGCGACACTGCAAAACCACATGCTAAGGGAGTTCTGCAGTATCGTCTTTTTTTATTCTTCTACCTTCCACTCTCTGGTATCAAAGATGTGAAGATGCAGTGCTTCTGAAATATATCCCAACAATTCGCAGCCTGCGATACAGTTTCCTTTTTTGTCAAGAGATGGTCCGTAGATCCCGATTCCCATTTTCTTTTTCGACACGCTGAGGAGACCTCCGCCGACTCCACTCTTAGTCGGAATTCCTGTTCTTAATGCAAATTCCCCCGATCCGTCATACATTCCGCAAGTAAGCATAATGGTCTGCACCATCCGCACAGTTTGAGATGAGATCAGACGTTTTCCGGTGGAAAGCTGCACTCCGTCATTTGCCAGCAGAAGACCGAACCTTGCCAGATCTCTTGCATTTACCGACATGGAACACATCTTTGTATAAAAGGTAACACTTTCTTCTACATCGGTATCAATGATGTCCTTACTTTTTAAAAGATAGGCAATCGCCTTATTTCTTGCGCAGGTCGCCATCTCAGACTGAAATACGGCTTCGTCTATCGCGATCTCCGGATCTTCGCATACTTCCTGCATATACTTCTGCATATCTTCGATGGAATAATGGTTCACTAGCAGACTTGCAACCGTAATTGCTCCGGAATTGATCATCGGATTAAAGGGCCGGTTGCTCCGGTTATCCAGTTCTACCAGTGAGTTAAAAGCCTCTCCCGACGGCTCCACGCCCACATGATCAAACACAAACTCTGCTCCAAACGTTTCCAGCGCCAGACACAGTGCCATTACTTTGGAAATGGACTGTATCGTAAATCTGTCCTCTGTATTTCCGGTCTCAAATTGATTGCCGTCTATTGTGTAAAGGCAGATCCCAAGTTTATTCTTATCTGCCTTGGCAAGCTCCGGAATATACGATGCGACACTTCCATACCGGATCACACCTTTTCCGATACGGATGGCATTTTCCAGTATTCTCGTAACTTCTTCTGATTTCATCATATTCTCCTTTTTCGCTCAGTCGTAATCCCCTACACCTTCTATTTCCTAAGTACTAACATACATCATTTTCCGGCTTCAATCAACCACCATTTTTTGCTGAAACCCGGCGGAATAAGATAGACAAAAAAGTGCCCTCATTGTATATTATTAGTAGTTTAAAACTGGGGAATATGCAAAGGGGAAAATGTATCATGAATCTAATTTCACAATACAAAGGTCTTAGAAAAGAAAACTATGTCTTATGCTTCGGACGCTTTGTGACGGCCATGGGGGCAATGGTCCGTCCGATGCTGACGATGATCTTAAGCCAGAAGCTTGGGATGAATGCCGTGCAGGTTGCCTGGATCACGGCACTGATGGGGATCCTGACGATCCCGGCAAATCTGATCGGTGGAAAGATGGCCGATCGTTTTAATAAGAAAATGAATATCGTTTACCTGGATATGATTTCCGTCATTTCTTATATCATCTGCGGACTGCTCCCGCTGACGACAAAATCCATTGTGCTGATGTTTATCGCATCGACCTGCCAGAACATGGAAAATCCGTCCTACAATTCGCTTACTGCGGACATCACCCTCAGCAAGGACAGGGAAAGAGGGTATTCCCTCCAGTATCTGACAGCAAATCTCGGCGGCGTGATGGCTTCTGCTGTAGCCGGATTTATGTTTCGCAATTACTTATGGCTTGCATTTTTGCTCAGTGGAATTTCCATCGGCACTTCTTCTGTGCTGATCTATTTCTTTGTACAGAATATCACACCGGAAAAAGAAGAAAATGATAGCAACGCCATTTATCAGGCCGAACGCCACGGGGAAAGCCTGCTGACGATTCTTAAAGAAAACCGGCTTGTTCTGCTGTTCATTCTGATCACCAGCGGGTACACAGCACTTTACCAGATGTATAATTATCTCTTTCCTATGGATCTGATCCGTCTGCACGGGGATACCGGTGCGGTGATATTCGGAACAGTTACCAGCATCAACTGCTTTATCGTTGTTCTCTTCACACCACTTATCACCCAGATCCTGAAGCGATCCTCCGAACCGAAAAAGACAATCTACGGATTTTTACTGACACTGGTCGGCTACGTGATGTTCATCCTCTTTTCCGGACACATCCCGTTCTATTATGCGGCAATGGTCGTACTGACATGGGGTGAGATTTCTTACATGCTGGCGGAAAGCCCGTACATGACCAGGCGTATCCCATCCAGCCACCGCGGAAGAATCCACGGGCTGATGGAGATCATCCGTATCGGATTTATGAGTCTGTACCAACTTTTGATCGGATTTATTTACAAAAATCATACGCCGACCTTTACCTGGATCATCGTTCTTCTGACAGGAGTCGCATTCATGCTTCTGGCTGTTATCTTAACGAAAGAGGACAAAAAACGCTATAAAAATCTGTATCGCAGATTATAATAGAATACGTCACGGCACGCAGTGCCTTTTATTTAACATCCTAAATTTACGGGGATACAGATCAGTTATATAATCTGCATCCCCGTTTTATTTGTTCGCGCATATTTTCAGTCGTTAAACAGTGCCTTTAACTGCCGGATAAAGATTTTCTCTCGCGGATTCGGTACATATGCCGAATGGTACATCAAGTACGCGCTCATCCCACACGGTGCATTCACAACAGGAATTTCCACACACTCCGAACTATAAGACACATCCGAAAAACGCTTCATCATAACGGTAGAATAATTGCTTTGCTTGATTGCATCCAGAAGACCACCCCGGTCAAACACATAAAGAATCTTGTTATCATCTTCAAAACCTAGAATCCCCAGCCACTCCTCAAATTTAAAATTTTCATACATAATACAGCGGAGCTCTCTGATCCGTTCAAATTCAATCTTCTTGCGCAATGCCAGCGGATTCTTCTTCGATGTCAGAAGGATCAGCGGTTTGCTTTTGACAATCGGGATCAACTTCATATTATATTTTCCCGCCATTTCAAAATAGCTTTCGCTGATTGAATCAAAGCAGTAAAATAATCCCATCCGGTATCTTTTATCCATAACATCCCGGATTACCTGGATCAGCCCCGTTTCCTTAAATGAATCTTCTATATTTCGTGCCGGATTTTTCTTCTTAAACTGCATAAAAAGGTTCATAAAATCAAAAGAATAGGTACTTGAAACCGAAATATTCCCCTTATTTGCAAAAAGAGAAGGGATGTTCCCGATCGCGTCCAGCTCTCTGACGATTTTACGGGCGGATTTCAGAAACAATTCTCCTTCACTCGTCAATTGTATTCTGTTATTGTTTCTTGAAAACACAGAAAATCCCAATTCTTTTTCCGCATTTTTAATACAAACACTTAAGTTTGGCTGTGACAAACCCAGATGTTTGGCTGCTTTGTTAATTGATCCACATTCATAAACTTCAATAAAATATCGAAAACATTTGCTATCCATTTTCACTCACTACCTACCTGTTTTTTCATACTCTGGATCTATTGACTTTATTGATATTTTTTATATGTTAACACAAAAAATCTCTGTAATCTATATCTTTTTATATTATTTCTTATATGGTTTTTCATATAACTTATCAAAGATCGATATAACACAAGTTTTTGACAAAATGCTATCATACATTCAACGAAACAAATATCGAACGTTCGCAATGATTACATATAATTTTAAGGAGGATACAGATATGTCAGAAATCAAACAGCCAGCAAGTGCTTTATCATCACCAAGATTTTGTAACATGGGAACTTTTATGAGAATGCAAAAGGTAGACACCGCAGAAGGTCTTGACTTTGCGATTGCAGGTGCGCCATTTGATACAGGAAGTTCTTTCCGTTCTGGTTCAAGATTTGGTCCGAACGCAATCCGTAATATCTCTGCAATGATGAAACCGAACAATGTAATCATGCAGGTTAATATTATGGAAAGCCTGAAGGGTGGAGATATTGGTGATTTCAATATCACCCCTGGTTATATTCACCCGAGTTACGACGCAATCGAAAAAGGGGTTGCTGGAATACTTGAGAAAAATGCCTGTCCGATCGTTCTCGGCGGCGATCATGCAATTACACTTGCAGAACTCCGGGCAGTAGCCAAAAAATATGGTCCGGTAGCTCTTGTTCATTTCGATTCTCATTCAGATCTGTGTGACGAAGTATTTGGACAGAAATACAATCACGGAACACCTTTCAGAAGAGCGATCGAAGAAGGACTTATCGATCCATCTCATTCTATTCAGATTGGTATGAGAGGTTCCCTTTATGATCCAAACGAACACAAGATGGCTGCAGAACTTGGCATGAAACTAATTCCTGCACACAAGGTACGTGAAATGGGACTTCCGGCTTTGATTGAAACAGCAATTGAAAGAGTAGGAGATAAACCTTGTTTCCTCACTTTCGACATTGACTTTATTGATCCTGCTTATGCTCCAGGTACAGGAACTCCGGAAGTTGGCGGATTTACTTCTCTCGAAGGACTGGAACTTGTAAGAGCACTGAAAGATCTGAATTTTGTAGGATTTGATATTGTTGAAGTTCTTCCAGCTTATGATCATGGTGAAATTACCGCATATCTTGCAGCTAATATCGTATTTGAATATCTTTCTATTCTTGCACTCAAGAAAAAAAGAAAATAATTTATCTTAGATTATATTTTTAAGATAAATGACAGCACCAGTTTCTACTGGAACTGGTGCTGTTGTTCTTAAAATACGCATTTTTCAGGAAAGGAGACTCTTTATGGTTAAATCTAAGACTATGACCACGGAAAGTACCATAGCTACTACCGAACAAATTACTTATGACAGCGATATGATGTCCGCCGAACTTGATAAAATCCAGTTGAACAAAAGCCAGACTATAAAGGGCATTCTCAGATTAGTCATCTGTTCAGCTATCGGTATCGCAGCTTTTTTTGTTTCTGTACCACACAACGGTAAGAGCGAAATTATCTTTAGTATTATTTATAATGCCTTTGTAAATATGTTTGGCAATTTTGCCTACTGGATCTTGACACTCATCGTTGCCGGAAATTTTGTCTGTCATATTTATTTTAAGTATGTGAAAAAAGGTACTCTTGAATCACCTTTTGCCAAAATTTATGATAACGACACGATTATCCATACATTTTTATACGCTCTCGGCTTCATCTATGTGGTCTTATATGCCTGTCATATAAATATCACAGGATTCCAGGGACCGGAAATCATCATTGGCGATTCTACCGGTGGAAGCGTTATTCCTCCGATCGTTCTTGGTGTTTTTGGAATCATCATCGTAGGTGCTATTTTCATGCCATTCCTTTTAAATTATGGAATCCTGGAAATTATCGGTGCCATCCTGGAACCACTGATGCGTCCGTTATTCAAGGTTCCTGGAAAAGCTGCTCTGGATGCCGTATCTTCTTTTGTAAGCTCTTCTTCACTTGGTGTCTTAATCACAAACAGATTGTGGAAAAGAAATGTTTACACTGAAAAAGAAATGGTCGCCATCATGACCGGATTCAGTGCTGTAAGTATTGGTTTTGCATACATGGTAATCAATACAGCCAAACTAGGTGATCATTTCGTAAAAGTTTACGCGATCAGCTTTGTTCTCGTATTCATTATCGAAATGATAACCGTAAGAATTCCACCGATCAGCAAGAAAAAGGATGTATACTATTCTGGACATGTGCAGACAGAGGCAGAACGTAAAAATGATACCAAATTCAGTTTCAGCCTTCTTCCTCTCGGTATAAACCGTGCAGTCAAGCGTGCTTATATTGCAAAGAATGTATCCGTAGAAGTTAAGAACAGCTTAAAAGACAGCTTACTGGTTCTCCCACAGGTTCTGACTATGTTATCGGCCATCGGTGTAAGTGGTCTAATCCTTGCAGAATACACTCCTGTATTCAAATGGTTAGGTTACATTTTCCAGCCACTCCTTGTTTTATTCCGGATTCCTGACGTATCAGCGATTGCTCCGTCAATCCCGGTTGGAATCGCAGAAATGTTCCTTCCTGTATTAGTCATGATGGGAAGCGGCGTTACCGTATGTGTAAAAGCAAGAGCATTCGTTGTTCTGGTATCCATGGTACAGATTATTTTCTTCTCAGAAACAGCAACAGTAATGTTAGCAACCAAATCCCCAATTAAATTCTGGGAAATCGTTGTATGTTTCCTGGAGCGTACTATTATCGCAATTCCGCTTGCGTCCTTAGTAGTCCATATTTTATTCTGATTACAATGAATTTTTCTGTTTGACATCCTGAAATCTCCTTTTTATACTTGTTGTATAAGAAGGAGATTTTTATATTATGACCATCAAAGAAATCGCACAGCTCGCCGGTGTATCCAGCGCAGCTGTATCCAGATATCTAAACGGCGGCTACGTCAGTGAAGAAAAAAAAGAACAGATCCGTAAAGTCATCGAAGAAACCGGATACCAGCCATCCGCACAGGCGCGTATGCTTCGTACCAAAAAGGCAAGCCTGGTGGGCGTGGTCGTCCCGAAGATCAATTCTGAATCCATCAGCCGGATCACTGCCGGAATTGAAAGTGTTCTCGCCGAAAGAGGCTATCAGATGCTTCTTGCCGGAACCGACAACACCCCTGCAAAGGAAGTAGAATACCTCCGGTTATTTGAAAATTATCCGGTGGACGGAATTATTCTTGTCGGTACGATATTCACCGCCGGTCACCGGAAATTTTTAAAAGAGACAAAGGTTCCTGTTGTCGTGATCGGGCAGCGCACCTCACACGCAAACTGCATTTACCACGACGATTACGGTGCAGGAAAGGCAATGGGACAGGCCGTTGCCGGATTCAGTAAAAAAGGAGTTGCTTACATCGGCGTTACCCGCGATGACAAGGCGGCAGGTGCCGCAAGAGAGGACGGATTTATCGCAGGACTCAAAAATGCAGGTGTCACGCTTTTCGAGGAAAATAAGCGAACCTCAGCCTTCACGCTGGAATCCGGATATGAGTCTGCTCTGGATCTTTTGGAAAGCAAATGTGATATCGATGTCATATCATGTGCAACCGATACCATAGCAGCGGGAGCAATCGAAGCCATTCAGACCTACTTAAAAAAGCAGATTCCGACAAATGCAGCCGATGCAGGTGCAAGAATGCGCTATATCCTTGAAAATACGTCCATCCGAGTAACCGGATTCGGAGATAACCAGATGTTAAAAGCCGTCACCGGAGGAATCCCAACCATCCATTTCGGCTACAAAACCAGTGGAATCCGCGGCGCAGAGCTACTTCTTGACAGTATTGAAAGAGGAGAACAGATCCCGATCGAGATGAAGCTCGGCTTCCACCTTGTTGGAACAGACCTTTCGGACTCCGAAAATCATACCTGATTTTCCTGCTTTCCCGGAGTTTCAAAAGGAAACGAAAGTTTCTTTCAACACTTTTCACAAAAATGAATATGAATTATCAGTAAAAATGCCATCTTTACAAATGGCATTTTTTTTCATATTATCTAAGCATAAGATATGAAATCGATTACACATTACATCTAAAGGAGGAGAGAACATGGATTACAGAAAAACCGCACAGGAAATTCTGAATCATGTGGGTGGAAGTAAGAACATTGTATCTGCTGCCCATTGTGCTACCAGACTTCGCCTTGTCATTGCAGACAACTCGAAAGCGGATAAGACAGCACTTGAGAATGTAGACGAGGTAAAGGGGGTATTTGAAGCATCCGGACAGCTCCAGATCATTCTCGGAACAGGAACCGTCAACAAAGTATTTGATGAATTTATTGCAATCGCAGGCATCACAGCCAGCACGAAAGCAGAAGCAAAAGAAGCTGCTGCCGAAAAGCAGAACTGGTTTATGAAAGCCATCAAGCTTCTGGGAGACATTTTCGTACCGATCATCCCGGCGATCGTAGCCAGCGGTTTCCTTATGGGAATCATGAACGCACTGGATTTCATGAACAGTAACGGGTTCTTACACATCAGCACAACCAGCTCGATCTATGTATTTGCAACCCTTTTCAGTAACATTGCTTACACATTCCTGCAGATCCTGATCGCCTTCTCAGCTGCAAAAGCATTTGGCGCAAACCCTTACCTTGGCGCAGTTATCGGTATGATCATGATTCATCCGTCCCTGCAGAACGCCTACACCGTTGCAACAGAAGGTGTCCAGCAGACACAGAGCGTGTTCTTCGGACTGTATCACATTGACATGGTCGGCTATCAGGGACACGTCATTCCGGTTGTCATCGCTGTATGGATCTTATCCGTACTTGAAAAGAAGCTTCACAAGATCGTACCGGAAGTTTTAGACCTTTTTGTCACACCACTTGTCAGCGTATTCGTAACCGGATACCTTACACTTTCCATCGTCGGACCAATCTTCGTATGGGCTGAAAATGCAATCCTCGGAGCGATCCAGTGGATGCTGACACTTCCACTCGGACTTGGAAGTCTGATCATGGGTAGTTTATATGCACCGACCGTTGTTACCGGTATCCATCAGATGTACACAGCCATCGATATCGGACAGCTTGCAAAATACGGTGTAACCTACTGGCTGCCACTCGCAAGTGCAGCAAACGTGGCACAGGGTGCAGCAGCACTTGCCGTTGCTGTAAAATCAAAAGACCAGAAGATCAAATCCCTTGCACTTCCATCATCACTCAGTGCATTTATGGGAATTACAGAACCTGCAATCTTTGGTGTAAACTTAAGATTCTTCAAACCATTTATCGCCGGATGTATCGGTGGCGGATGCGGAGCCCTTTATGCTTCCTTTATTCACCTTGGTGCGAAAGGAACAGGCGTAACCGGTATCTTCGGAATCCTTCTCTGCCTGAACCAGCCACTTCAGTACGTGATTGAAATGGCTATCTCGGTTGGTGTTGCATTTGCAGTTTCCTTCGTACTTTATAAAGACGAGAAGAAGAACCCGATCACTGATACGACAGCTTCTGTTCCAGTTTCTGTTCAGGAAACAGTCAGCGAAGAACCTGCTGCTTCCGAAACCGAAACAGCCTCAGATAATACAGAAACAGCTTCTTCCGAAGAAATTTTAAATGCTCCGGTAAACGGAACGGTTATTCCAAATGACCAGATTGTTGATAGCACCTTTGCTGCCGAAGTTCTTGGAAAAACAGTAGCCTTTGAACCTTCTGACGGCGTGATCAAAGCACCTTGCGACGGCGAAGTTGTCAGCATTTTTGATACCGGTCATGCCGTATGCATCCTGACTGACGGCGGCGCAGAGCTTCTGATCCATGTCGGAATCGACACTGTAAAAATGGATGGAAACGGATTTACAAAGAAAGTATCTGACGGCGCAAAAGTACACGCCGGAGATGTACTGATCGAAGCAGATTTAAATGCAATAAAAGAAGCCGGACATCCGGCAACAACCATGATGATCATTACCAATACAGATCTGTATGATTCTGTAGAATGTGCCGCACCTGGCACTGTAACCGGTAAATCATCTGTTATGAAACTTACGAAATAAAATAACTCATGACAAATAATCAGATTTGTCTCCCGCGGCGGGTGCCGGATATCTGTATCACTACGGTTTCCGGACCGTTGCCTACGGAACTATTTTCAGGAGAGAATCATATGAACGCATTAACCAGAGACCTTGTAAAATTGGTAAATATAACAGAAGAGAATCAGGCAGCAAAAGAACATACATCCGGCGCGCAGTTCCGTGAGAAGCTGCACCTGATGCCTCCGGTTGGCTGGCTCAACGATCCGAACGGACTTTGTCAGATGGATGGTGTGTTCCACGCATTTTTCCAGTACTCCCCATTTAACGCCAAAGGCGGTGTGAAAATGTGGGGTCATTACACCAGCACTAATCTGATCGACTGGGAATACAAAGGTGTATCCCTCTACCCGGATCAGCCATTTGACTGCCACGGTGTATATTCCGGATCTGCCTTCCTTGAAGACGGTACGATGTATCTTTACTACACCGGAAATGTCAAGCTGGAAGATGGAGATTTTGATTATATCAACACCGGTCGTGAGGCAAATACCGTACTCGTCACAACCAAAGACGGAATCCATTTTGGCAGCAAAAAAGAACTGCTCCGCAACAGCGATTATCCTTCTGACCTGACCTGCCATGTGCGCGATCCGAAGGTCTGGAAAAAGGACGATACCTACTACATGATCCAGGGCGCACGTACTAAAAATGATGTCGGTCAGGCACTGATTTTTGAATCCTCCGATAAAATAAACTGGCACTTCCGCAGCCGTGTAGAATCCGAAAAGCCTTTCGGTTATATGTGGGAATGCCCGGATTATTTTGAAATGGACGGCATCAAAATCCTTTCTTCCTCCGTCCAGGGCCTGGAAGGCAAAGAGTGGGCTGACCGAAATGTATACCAGTCCGGTTACTTCCTTGTGGACGGCGACATTTTAGATTCCTACAAATTATCCCCATATCATCTGTGGGATTATGGTTTTGACTATTACGCTCCGCAGAGCTTCGAAGCAGAAGATGGAAGACGCATCCATATCAGCTGGATGGGAATGCCGGATTGCGAAGAATATACCAATCCGACCATCAAAGACGGATGGCAGCACTGCTTTACATTTCCAAGAGAAGTCTTCATAAAAGATGGCAAAGTCTGCCAGAAACCGGTTCGCGAGCTGGATGCAAAAAAACAACAGCTTCAGGATGTTCAGAATGAACTTACCCAGAGCGGCTGCCCGGTATATGAAGTAAATGTAAATGGAATTAAGGAGAATCATTTCCAGGCTGTCCTTTCAGATGAACTGATCCTTGACTATGAGAATGGACGGTTCCAGATGCATTTCACAAACAAAAGTAAAACTTCCGTATCCGCAGGCAGAAGCCTTCGCTACGCTGAAGTCGGCACTCTGGAAAATGTAAAAATCCTTGCAGATACTTCTTCCGTTGAAGTATTTGTAAATGACGGAGAATTCGTATTCTCTACAAGATATTATCCAAATGATTATAAGATTGTGGTGCATTCCCCAAATGCCCACATTACATTCGATAAAATTCAGTAAATCGTATATGGGAAATTTCCCCAAGCTTCCCGTATACGAAAACGCCAGACGGGGTACAGCAATCCCTTTTCCTCCTTTGCATGCTGTACCCTGCCTGGCATTTTTTAATTCTGGCTGTTACACAATCGCTTTTCCCGTAAATAGAATTGAATAGAGCATACTATTCAATTCCGGATAGCTTTCCAGCTTCTCACGCAAAGACTTAAATAGCATATTTTTTTCTGAAAGCAAAATCCTTACCGCTTCCAGAAATCCCTTCTTCTCCACCTTTTCTTTTTTTATTTCAAATGTTATACTTCATATACAGCAAAAAACAAATAAAGGTAACGAAACACTATGTTAATCAGAAAAACACTCCCAGAAGATGTAGACACGATTTTAAATATTTTTGACACCGCACGCCAGTTCATGCACGCAACCGGAAACCCGACACAATGGAATGCAAATTATCCGGCTCTCGAAGATCTCGAACCGGATATCCAGAATGGTAACAGTTATGTCTGCGTAGAAAATGATAAGGTCGTTGCCACTTTTACACTTATCATCGGAGACGAGCCGAACTATCAACTCATTGAAAATGGAAGCTGGCGTTCCGAGGCTCCATACGGAACCGTTCACCGCCTTGCATCTGACGGAACAACCAAAGGGATTGCACGGGCTTGCTTTGATTTTTGCAAGACACAAATCTCACATCTGCGTGTAGATACCCACAAGGATAATCAACCAATGCAGGCTTGCTTTAAGCAGAATGGATTTGAAGAATGTGGGATTATTTACGTCAGTGACGGGACTCCGCGGATCGCTTATGAATTTATTAGGATATCTGAATAGAGAGGCATTTTTATGACAATCAATAGTATTTTAGAAGAAATTATAAATCTGGCAAAAAAATATTCTGCAACTTCAAATGATATCAACACAATTGAAAAATGTTGTCCGGGAAATGCTGGCAAATCCTCACGTTGACCTCACCAGAAAAATTCGAATCCTCTGGCGACCAGAATTGTATTCAATCCAGCAAAAATATCATCTGCCAGAATATAAGCAGAAGAGTAAGGCTTTTGTCCAGAAGAAGCTTGTAGAAAAATTGCCGGAGATGATATTAAATGAGCAGATCAGCCAGAAGCTTTTTGAGCGAGACTATACACAGATTGCAGAAGAAATCCGCAATTATCAAAACGAAAATTCCCGTGTCAG
>OLPE01000743.1_pt1 | contig 25914 bp, 27 predicted proteins | sample 1671901 | NCBI WGS metagenome assembly OLPE01 (sample SAMEA3136624, study PRJEB25190) | human gut metagenome | biome: human gut; feature: human-associated habitat; material: faeces | place: Austria | collected 2013 | reverse complement strand
TCTGCCTATGCCGCCACAGTGGCGAAAATAGAAAAACCGCCCAGAAACGGCGGATATTAACTTTAATTTTCTACATTTCATTTCATAACTTCGCCTCTTTTTCTATTCTTTTGGGCAAAGTAATAAAAAATAAGGTTCTTATGTCTCTGTTTTCTGCCCAAATTTTCCCACCGTGTCGTTCAACAATTGCTTTTGTTATTGACAATCCAATCCCCATTCCTCCAGTTTTTGAATTTCTCGATTTATCTACTCTATAAAAGCGCTCAAACAGATGTGGCAGACATTCTTTGGGAATTGGATTTCCTATATTTTCTACTTGGATTTCAATCATATAATCCATTTCTAAATACCTTATCCAAATGGCTGTTTGGGGTTCGGCATACCTTATTGCGTTACCAATTAGATTAACCATACATTGCATAATACGCGCCCTGTCTCCCCAAATTATATCGCCATGCTTTATACACAAGTTAAATGTCAGATTTTTCTTATCCAATTGAACATCAAAATTGTAGTATAACTGCTTACACATATCATAAAAATCAAAATCCTCGTATCTAAGTATTCCCTTCCGATTCTCCAACAAATACAGTTCCTGGAGTTGCTTCACAATCCCTGACAGTCTGAGAATCTCTTCTCTACAGCTTTCCAAACGTTCTCCTGTTGGCTCCCATATACCATCAATCATCGCTTCCAAATGACTCTGTATGTTGGTTAAGGGTGTCCTAAGCTCATGAGCTACATCCGCAGTAATCTGCTGCTTTTGTTCTTCCTCTTTTTTCAATGTTTGCGACATTTCATTAATTGCAGTAATCAGCTGTTGAGTCTCTGCAGTACGGCTTGTTACCAAAGACTTTACTCCATATTCACCATTCGCTATTTTTTCCGCCACCCGGACAGCATCTGAAATTGGTTCCGCTATTTTTCGTGCCATGATTCCTCCCATTATAATAGCTATTACAACAAACACCCCACCAATAACTACAAAACAGATGTTGAGATTATTCATCAAACGCAGTTCCTCATCAGAAAAAGAATACGGTCCATAATAGCCAACCGTAAGTTTTCCAACGCTTTTATTTTCATAAGACAGAGTATATATTTCTTCCTGATATTTACCCTGAAAATTAAAATATCTGCTACGCATATTACTCTCAGCATGTTCTAAAACAAGTTGACATTCTTCACTCTTGTGTGTTTGAATATCCCAATCCATTTCTCCACCTTTTGTTTCCAAATGGATAAAAACCCCATTTTGCATTGCAGCATTTCCTATAACTTCTACCTGTTCCTGACTAAAACTTCCAGTTTCCGCATCATATAAGTCCTGTAATTCATTCACGATATTGGATATTCTCTGTTCCTGCTGTCGTTTAGCATAATTTTCAAATTCTCTCTCCATATTAAATATAAACGCAACAGCAATGGAACAGATGACGGCAATAGAAATCAAAGAATATGTCAAAATCAATTTACTCTTAATGGTTTTCATATTCACCTCTTATAACACAAATTTATATCCAACACCGTACACTGTCACAAAATATCTAGGCATCTTTCCATCTGGTTCCACTTTCTGTCGTATACTTTTTATGTAAGTATCAATACTCCGATCATATCCCGCAAATTCATCCTCCAATGCATAAGATATAATCTGTTCCCTGCTAAATACACGGTTTGGTGACCTAACCAATAGTTCAAAAATTTTATATTCTGTCGGTGTAAGATGGATTTCCTCCCCCTGCTTTTCTACCTTCCGATATGTAAAATCCACTGTAATATAATGATTTCCTATGATTACAACATCCTGCTTATTTTCCTCCATCCTTTTCTGAGTGCGCCTTAACACCGTCTCTACTCTGGCCAATACATTCCTTGGACTAAAAGGCTTAACAATATAATCATCCGCACCAATCTGCAGACCCCTGACGATATTATTTTCTTCTATTTTTGCAGTCAACATAATGATAGGTATATCCTGCTTCTGATGAATCATCTGGCAGACATCTTCTCCCATAATATCCGGTAGCATCAAATCCAAAATAATCAAATCCGGCTTCAGTTCCTCTGCCGCCTCTATTGCTTTCTGTCCACTATGTACTGACTTTGTTTGATATCCTGCATTTTTTAAATATGCTTCCAACACTTCCGTAATCTTGATCTCATCATCTACAATCAATACCGTCCTTTTTTTTGTACTTTCCATTAGTTCCATATCCTGTCCTCGCTTCAATCTACCTCTATAATCGTAACTCTATAGTCCAATATAGATGTGATGGTAATAATCGCATTTATAATCCTCCTGTAAGCATTCGTGAAGTGTAAAAATAGTATAAATAATGAATGTGGGAATATTATGGGGAAATTATGAGGATAATATGGTAATTACGAAAAAGACTCTTAAAATGATCTATCCAAACTAAATAAAATCCCAGAATATCCTCTGGGATTTTATTATGGATTTCCATCCTCGAAATATTTCCATGACTAAAACATATGGATTCTATCGCAATATTTAATTTATGCTAAACTGCTTTTAATATATCTATAAAACTGTTCATGTAGCTGCCTCATCTCATCTGGCGCTTTCATTGAATGTTGATACATGAACATATTTCCAAATTTGCTTCTGAACACGAAACTCAATCCCATGCTCAATATAGAAACCGGTGCAAGACGAAAGAAATTCATTTTGGGCGGAGATAATTCTATTCCCAATTTATGAAGTGCTGAAAAATTACGCTGCATTTGTTTTGCAGTATAGAGCATCACTTTTCCGTCATACCCCGCCTTTTCTGGGTTGTCTGCCATATAATAAGCATCCGCAATAGGTACAACCATTGCCAAGTGACTCAATTGCCAGGCATGCATATCCTGAACAATCTGATACGGTATATTAGCTTGCTTAAAGAGAGATGCCAATTTCAACAATCTTTCCGTTTTTTCTCCCGAAATCTCAGCAAAAGTTGTTTTCTGAATAAGCCTCGGAGTAAGAGCTGCGTGAAGCACATTTTCATCAAAACTTCCGCCCGCCCCCGGAAACGCAGGAACAATTCTGCCTTTTCCACAAATTTCTTCCCAATTACTATATGGTTCCAGTGTGTTGACCATTGTAACAATATTAGGGCTACAATTATTCTTTAGCTCCCTTAATGCAATATAGACTTGATTTTCTCTGACAGGCAAAAAAATAAAGTCATATAAATCGTCATCTTCCAATTTATCAATGATCGTTAATTCCGCTTTCAGAATGCTATTATCCTTAGAGTACAGCAATCCATTTTTCTTTAGAATTTCCAGCCGCTGTCCTCTTGCGTATATGCAAACATGGTGTCCGGCATCACTGAACAATGCCGCATATAAACACCCGATAACGCCAGCTCCATAAACAAGTAATTTCATCGCACAAAAACCTCTCTAATTTTTGACCAGTTTACTTAATTCTGATTATGCTACTTAGCGTAGCAAGCAATATATCTATTATTTTGCGAGTGAACGACCAATGATATATACTCCAACAGACATCTCTCCAACAGATATCCCTGCCATTAATCTGGACAGAAAATCTGTTCCGCCAAACAACCTGGAAAAAGCGAACAATGCGATTCCCATTACTATCAACAGTATACCAAATATGTACATTTCCTGTTTTCTAGCTACTGTATCCACCCAATCATGTCTAATATTTGTTCTTCGCTAAACTCTCGAATACTACTATCCGCTTTACCATTCATTAACTCGGATATGGTAATGCCAAGCTCCTGGCATAACATTTTTCTTTTGCCCACGAGAGGTAAGTCGGAACAATCGTATTGAGCGATTGTTTTACATAGGTAATATCCTATGTAGAAATTTCACCGATTTTTTGAAACGCACTTCCGACGACCTCCGTATCGCCTATGGCAATCATTGCCCATGCATTGTCACCGAGAGCGAAGTATTTACCAACAGATAATGCACCCACAGCAGGAAAATCGCCGATTGCAATTGCACCGAGGGAAATGATGCCAAAGCTAATTGCCCAGGTTGCAAATACTTCGATGAAAAAACAGCCTGTTAACAAAATACCAAGGGCAAACATAGCGATAGAAAGCAAACATCACACCGAAAGGCAAAATTTCATATTGTGAAAATCTACCTTGAGAACTCTTTATTACAATAAGTACTTTTTTAGGATTTTCTTGTCCAATGGCAGTCGCAGCATGGTTCTCCACCAGCTAGTGTGAATTTACGAATAAATGTACTACCACTTAATTCTGCCATATCATAATCATAAGTACACATTGCCGGGCAAATCTCTGGTATATCCAACAGCTTCAACAAGTACAATATACCACAGTGGGTAAAAATAGCTGAGTAACAGTTAATGTTCCTCCCCGTTTCGTAACGAAAACACCATGTATAAGGATTTCTTTCTGACCGCCTCACACTTTCCTCACCTTGTCGTTTCAACTTTGCCTGCGCTTTTGGCGTGTACTTGCTACCCAATTTAAGGAAACACTTCATAATCATATTGTTGGTCATGGCATGATGATAAAAGTCGGTAACTTGTTCAAGGTTTGGTTTCTCTTCCAATTCCAGATATACCGATGCCAGCATTGCTGCACTCAAAATATTCGTAAGAAAAGGATCTCCTTTTTCAAATTCTGGTATATCTACTAAAATATTCTGATAGCATTTCCTGGCCTTTGCCATTACTTTTCGTGGATTCTCTTTGCTCATACGATACATTTCTCGCATAAAAGAACCCTGAAAGCACCGCCACATAGCTTGTGGCATTAGCCCATTCTTCATTTTCTTATTCCCCTCCCTTTTCTTCAAAAACTAAAATGTAACATATTCCCAGTACACTAATTCAATGATTGCTTTTTTGTTGTATTTTTCTGACAAATGCATCCTTTGTTCATCGTGACATTCTAAACGAGTTCTTTTTGGAGTTCGCATGAACAATTAAACAACCTTTTAACTAACGTTACTTCACTATATAATTCTGGCAAATACAAGTCAATAGTGTAACATAATAAACCTTCCATTTGGGCGAATATAATTTCCATTTGGGCTATTCTATTCAAAATTTAAGCACTTGTTTAATTGATTTGAATATGGTAGAATCTACTTGCACACAGATAAGAAACGAAAGGAGTCATTGTAATGTCTGCAGATATTTTGCCTCACCATCATCATAATAATCAAGAAGTAACTCAGTTGAAAACAACATTAGATAAAACAGATACTTTTCAAACTGTTGCAGATATGTTTAAGCTACTTGGGGATAGCAGCAGAATTCGTATTTACTGGTTGTTATGTCACTGCGAAGAATGTGTTATCAATATCTCTGCACTGGTTGATATGACAAGTCCAGCAGTATCGCATCACCTGCGCCAGCTAAAAGACAAAGGATTGATTGTCAGCAGGCGAGATGGAAAAGAAGTATATTATAAAGCTGCGGATACAGAGCAAAGCCATCTTCTACATCTGACGATAGAGAAAATAATGGAAATCACTTGCCCGGAATCTGCACATTTTTTGAAAGGAACAAAGTAGAATACCAGAAGATTGCTCCTCTGGTATCTTATTTATTTAATCAACGATTATTCTTTCTATCAACAAAACTATAATTAAGCTCTTTACCTATTATCCAATCGCATCTCCCCGCTCTTCTACCAAACGGTATCCGACGCTCTCTACTCTCTTTTGGAGACACTGTCTACACTCAGCCGCTTCATCACCAGTACAAATCTTATTATCGTACAATTCATACAACTTACGTTTCTCTATCGGTGACAAGTTAGGCATCACTACATTCGCTCCGACAGCAAGTCCCTTCTCTCTTCCCAGCGGATCCACCGTCCCCAATGCGGTAGTTGCCGGAAGGAGAATCTTGGGAAACATAATTCGGATAACTGCCAACAGAAACAATGTCATTTGGAAGCTTCCTACTGTTTCGCTATCATATATTGTATCATGATGAGGAATAAATGGACCAATCCCCACCATTTCGGGATGAAGTTCCTGCAAAAACACCAAATCTTTTGCAAGGTGAGACATTGTCTGTCCTGGAATTCCCACCATAAAACCAGCTCCTACCTGATATCCAAGTTCTTTCAAATTATATAGGCATTGTTTTCTATTCTTATTGCTCATGGATGTAGGATGCAGTAAATGATACAATTCTTTATCCGCTGTCTCATGCCGTAGCAGATATCGATCTGCTCCTGCATGACGAAATTTTCGATAACTCTCATATGATTTTTCTCCGATAGATAAAGTAACAGCACATTCTGGAAATTGTTTTTTAATATCTTGAATAATTTCTACTATATACGCATCTTTATACCACGGATCTTCTCCGCCCTGCAATACAAACGTGCGATACCCGAGAGCATAACCGCTCTGACAGCATGCAAGAATCTCTTCCTTAGTAAGGCGATACCGTATGATATTACAATTATCTCTCCGAATACCACAATAGTAGCAGTTATTCCTACAGTAATTGGTAAATTCTATCACCCCTCTGGTATGTACCTTATTTCCATAATATGTTTTTCTAATCTGGACCGCTTCATCTTTAAGCCTAGCAAATACTACTTCATCGTTCCAATATTCAAGTAGCTTAATATACTCTTCCTCTGTAAGACTGTGCTGTTCTAGAAATTTATCTATTACTACCATACCCGTCACCTATCTACTTCACTCGTTACTTTTACTACAAGTATAATCATCCAGAAAATTATATTTCGCACCATCCATCTGGTATCCGATTACTTTCCTCAAATTAATATTCTTTACACTATTAAAAATATTAACATCCATTACATCACTGGTTTTTCGAAACTGCGCAATCAGTTTCTTCATCTCATCTCTCTTAGATCCTCTTCCGCCTCCGCAACTTACACAATTTTCTGTAAAACGACAGGCGCATTGAATAAAATATAATCCATTGGAATCCCTCCAGGATTGAATTGCGTCTTCCCTCACGAGGTACAATGGACGTATTAATTCCATTCCTTCAAAATTCTGACTATGAAGTTTTGGCAACATAGTTTCAATCTTTCCACTGTACAGCATGCCCATCAGGATTGTCTCGATTACATCATCAAAATGGTGTCCCAGAGCAATCTTATTACATCCCAGCTCCTTTGCCTTTGAATACAAATATCCTCTTCGCATCCTTGCGCAAAGATAGCACGGATTCCTATCAATAGTTGCCACCGTATCAAAAATATTTGTCTCAAATACAGTAAGCGGTATACCAAGAAGTTTTGCATTATCTTGAATTATTTTCCAGTTATCTTTATTATATCCAGGATTCATAATCAAGAATGTTGCATCAAAATTGATCTCGCCATGTTTTTTCAGTTCTTGTATTAATTTTGCAAGAAGCATGGAATCCTTACCTCCAGAAATACAGACTGCCACCCGATCCCCTTCCTGAATCAATTGATATTCATTCAAAGCCTTGGTAAAAGCCCGCCAGATTGTTCGCCGATATTTTTTGATAATGCTGCGTTCGATCTCTTCTTTCTTCTTCTCTTTTTCTTTCTGAGAATCCTCCTGCATGAATCTGGATAGAGACAAACGCAAGTAAGCACGATAGCCACCCTCCACATTAACTGCACGATAGCCCTCATTCACCAGTTCTTGTACATATTCCTGACTTCTGTCCCCAGTATGACAGATCAGATAGATGGTTTTGGTCACGTCCAGTTCCTTTTTATGTGCTTCCCATTCATCCATCGGGATATTCACTGCTCCCGGGAACGTTCCCCTTTGAAACTGCTCATTTGGACGAATATCTACAACAATCCTTTGATTAGATTCTATCTTCTCTAGTTCTTCTACTGTAATTTCCCACATAATTCTAATCCTCATAATTTCTAGCAAGGTTTTTTATCACTTCTCCACTAGGATCAGTCCGACGACTATCGGGACAACTGCCACACTGCCTGAAAGGTCTCTTCTCTCGATATATTTATGCTGTTCTTCCGATGAACAGTTGAAATGAGTTCTGCAGCTAATGGACATATCCTCCAGCAGTCGTCTCGGATTTTCCTCAGAACACACGACTTTCAGTTTTCTTATGCCATGTTTCTTCAGTTCCCGCCTCATGACCTTTGCCAGAGGACACATCCTAGTCTGACAGATATTAGCAATGCAGAATACACTTGCATCCAGCTGATTACCGGAACATTTTTCTTTTGGGTCTGCTTGAACTCATATCTGAGAGAATGTATTAGTTCTTACAACAGCTTTTATCGTGACCTTTTTCCTTTGCATTTTTATGGCACGCATATTACCATCTAATCCCTATCAAGTCAATAGGTTTATCATGTTAATGTGGCACATTTCAACGAATATCTCTTTACACCAATTCGTGATATGTCCTAATACACTTCAGTACTTCAATTCTCAACTCCTGATACAAATCCTCATCAAATCTTCCATTAATCAAAGAGTTTTTTATTAATAGAGGCCGAAACATTTCCAGTATCTGCAATATTGCCTCCTGATCTCCCATCTGTGCTCGAAATAGCACCTCCTCAAAATTCATGATTTTTCACCTCCCATCCATTTTCTAATCTTACGGATTGCATAATAATAAATTCCTTTCACCTTGTAAGGTGGCAAACCATTAATCTGGCTTATATCATCAAACGTCCGTTCTTCAAACACATGCTGATAGATCAGTTTTCTCTCATCCTCGCGCAATAAGAGTAATGCCTCGACAAGTTTTTGATCCCTCATCTCGTCCCATTCAGGATAGCACCCATCTACCTCTCTCATTAACAGTTCTTCACGATATTCCATCTCCAGACTCTCTTCTACCAAAATGCTATTTTCTTCCATTATCAGATTCTCTGCCGGCATTTCATTACTGTTAATCCTCAGCATTTTTCTCAAATAATTTTGTCTGGTTCCCCGGATCTGTGCCAGTATGTATGCAGTAAATTGGTTTTTTATTTTCGAACCAGTATAAGTATGTTCATCCATTTATTTATCCTCCTGTATTCTGATTTCATTTTTCTTTTGAAATCCCAGAAGGCGGGGACCGACACCGAATTCCATTGTTCGATAATATTCGACAAACAAAAAGAAAGTCGAATTGGCTATTACCTAATTCGACTTTCCATATTATCCATACTATTTTATGTGCTAAACCACATGTTATTAACGCATATTCCGCATACTCACCAGAAGGGTGTTCCACATATTGGTATAAGATTTTTTTAATAAATTCTTGCTATGTCTATACCGATCTGTGTAACTCAATCAGACTCTTCTCCCAAATAACATTCTTATTCTCTATTCACTTCACGCATTATATCGCTCTAGTTCACGCAGCATAACACATTTCATATACTGCCGAACTAGAGTAAAATATATGCATTAAGTGAGGTGATGAAAATGATGGTTAAGAAATTGCTCGGAGATCTGGTCAAAGAAGAGCGCCTTCGCAGAAATCTTTCACAGAATACTCTAGCTGAGAATGTGCACGTTTCGCTACGCACAATATCCGATATTGAAAACTATAATGCTAACCCCAGACTTGAAACTCTGAGTCTATTAGCCAAATACTTGAATATTTCGCTTGATTCCGTCATCTTCCACGACAATCCACCTGCAGATCCTTATATCGAACAGATCATTTATGAATTAAATGATTGTACAGATGAAGAAAAACAACTGGCTTTACATACGCTCCGTGGACTCCTTGAAGGTCTCCGAAAACAAAAGTAATTCTTTTCATTCTCCACTTCACCATTGTTTGATTATAGAATGGCCATTTATGAGCGACTTATGAGCCAGTTATGAATGACTTATGAATTGAAAAACTTTTCGACAAAATTCGAAGCAGCCCAATCAAGGGCTGCTTCTTTTCTATATACCTCGGAATGCATCCAATGCATTTGAAATATTTCTTATAATATGATCATCAAGAACAATCGGTTCCTCTTCTGAACCAGACAGATCCATGACTTTCTCATCCGGAGCTGCCCTTTCTTCAGTGACATATTTCTTTTCCGAGATTGCTTCTTGAATCTCTTTCTTTACAATTGTTTTAATCAATGGCAGTAGGAAAGACTTGTCCGGATTCAAAGAATCAGTTTCTTTTCCCTCGCCAAGATAATGAAGTACTGCGCTGGCAATGAAATCCGCCTTATCTTCCGTATTATTTAAAATCTCAACGACTTTTTGATGGGAAGCATTATTCTTCTTAAATCCAATCGTGAATTTATTGGGGTTCTTTTTTGTCACAACAATCACTTCCCATTCTATTTGCTGCTTTCATACATACGATACAGAAGATCATACCCTTTTGCATTGGCACGTAGGTCATCAATGAACAGATAACGTCCCAAACGGTCTGATTTCTCTAAAAATCGCCTGAGCAGAATAGAGCCGCCGCCAATGAAAACGGTATAAGCAGATTTCGTATCCACACCTCGTTCACGAATACTATTCAGAAGATCTGTGACATAGTCCTGTACCATATTCTCAACCGCCCGGACTACATACTCATCATAAAACTCTGTTTTCCCACGAATGATACTTTCCACATCTATTTCTTCCAGCAGCATGTCATATTCACTGTTGACTTTGGAAATGATCTCATTACACATAGTAATGATGCCCTTTTCCAATGAATCACAGTAATCCATATCTGGCTTTCCTCTTCTTAATAGCAGATAATCTGTTGTAAATCCCCCAATATCAATTCCTACTGCTTTCGGGGCTTCCCCAATCTTATCCATTTTTGTCATCATGGCAGCTAAATCCTGCACAAAAGCCCTCACATCTTTCATACACAGATGATATTCCTTTCCACAGTATTCCACCTGAAACACTTTTCCATCACCCTTAAAATATTTTTCATACCTGTCATACAGCTCCTTGTAATGCTTTGGCGGAAGTCCGATTGGAAGTTCAATCTGAATCACATCATCTGGCTGAATTTGTGTCTTGTCTTCCAATTCCATAGCAATTGCAAATAATGTAAGCACAAAAAATCGGGAGTCTGAAGTCTTATCCCTTTGATATGGGATACGGCGTTCGCTGAGCGTATAATACTTGTCCTGATACCGCAGATATACCTCGCCCCTAGCAGGCTTCTTATCCATTTCTGTCAGTCCTGTCGTGAATACATGATTACAGGTCTTCATATTACGGTTGCCCTGATCTACGGCTACTCTTAATTTCTTAATCATAAATGATCACTCCTTTTTTTCTTTCTACTTACTCTGTACGTACTACCTACGTAAAACGCAACCACACCCTCAAAAAATGTGAAAAGGCACCAGCAATAGCTGCCGATGCCTTCATTCATTATACATCTTTATGTTCCTCTCCAGTTTTCCATGCACCAGGTATCGATAATTTCGATCCGAGTTGACACAGGTAGAAAGCGTAACGATATGATCCGTATCCGTAACTTCCGTTCCTGTATCATAGGCAGCGTAGGATATAATCTTTTCCAAAAAGTCTTGATAATCTTCCAGTTCTGGAAATCGGTAAGTGAAACCCACACTTCCTGTCATTCCCGCATAGCTGGATACGATCCGGTACTCTAAGATGCCGTCCGGAAGATAGATATAAAAGCAAGGATACTTCTCAAATAACGATTTTTCCTGATATCTGTCCAACGTTCCGAACATACTTCCATTCTTCATATTATGCCCATACACAATCGTATTACTGTCCGTAAACTCCGGCTGGTTATGATAGTCGATAAAGATACTGCCATTCTTGTTTTCCTTCCCATCAAACATATGATGCAGATAGTAAGAATTGTCCTTTCCCTGCACAACCGGATAACTAATGTCCAGTGCCGGTATCTGGATCCATGCTACCACATCCGGATTCTGAGCCTTTAATCCTTCAAAATCTACCTGAAGGAACGTAAATCCTGAATCATCTTCTGGATCCGGATCATTTTTACCCTGCTCATCTGTTTCTGGATCCTGTACGTACTCCATAATTTCTTCATACGTACGATCGCCTTTCTGATACTCCAGAAAAATTCCTATTAATTTGCCTACGGCAAATATAAATATAATGAACGATGCAATCATCATAAACAGTAGTGGTACATTTCTTTTGCCTTTCATAAATCTTCTCCTTTCAAGAAAGACCAGAGCAGAATACTCCGGTCCTCCAGTTTCTATAATCTTTGAGACATTTTATCTGTCTGATTTATGTACAAATCATAATATAGATCATCAATTCCTTTGATTTGTCCACGCCATTCTTTGTTTTCATCCGTATTCCAAAGCATGCGCTTCACCGGTAATGAGCATTCCCTGCAAAGTTCGTACAGTTTCCTGCACCCACTTTGAATGATTTCCCTTTTTTTTACCTTATAAGGACACTCTCCAATCCTGTTACTCTGCGTGCATTCGCTGCATTTACTATACTGTCTATCACAGACAACCGGCATCTTCTTGTCCATGTCATAAGTCTCATACACAAGCTGAAGATTTCTTTTGGAAAGGCTCTCCAAAATTGGGCGAAGATTCCGCTGTTGGTTCACTCCGGGCATACATAAGAACGTAGCTCCGGATAGATAATGAGCAATGGTTCCTTTTAAAGCGCCTTCTGTCACATACACTTCTTTCGCATCCAAATTCCCGATTACATGAACCGGGCTGCCAGATGAGACTCCATATTGGTAATTTACACTAGAAAACCAGATATACTTTCTGGAATCTGTCACATGATCCAGCCGGATCTGAAATCCCTGGATCAGACCTTCCATGGAAAGAATCGGGATCAGGAATCCGGAATTCTTTGCTGAAAAATGAATCGTCCATTTTCCATCCTGATCCTGATAAAATCCCGGCACTCCCTCTACCATACATCCTTTTTCCTGTAGTTTCCTGGTCAGACTTTTTAATCCAAAGAGAGGAACGCTCCGATATCTTTGCATCTCGATCTGCTCGTCCGTAAGCCCTCTCGCCAGCAAGTCTTCCCTGTGCTTTTCTGATAACGTAAGATAGGAAAGCAGCATGGAATAGGTATGGTTGATTTCCGCATCCGATGCACGGTCACTATTTTCGGGAATCTCAGGCTCCGGCTTTTTCTCCGGAATCTTATAATCATCCCGGTATTGTCCCAGGTTTAATGCCTCCCGGATCTGCCGATTTGCTTCTGCCTTGGAGAGTCCATATAATTTGGCGTATAAATCCAACATTCCCCCCTGCTCATTGCAATAATTACAACGGAAGACGTTTTTCCTGATATTGACATTCATCTTTCCCGTTTTATGGTTGCAGAAAGGACAGTCCACATCATAGGAACTGGGATTTTTCCGACGCACCTGCAGATTCAGTACACGCACCACATCGCGGATATCGTAATCAAACCCTGACATGTCATACATCCATATTCAAGCCTCCTTTCCCCTGCAGCCAGATAGCTGACTGTGGGTCTTAACAGGCAGAATCCACTATCCTGCCATTGGTAATGCTTTATTTAACAAAAATTTAGCTGCAGCCGGAACCGCATTGTTATTTCCGGAATAACTTCTGGCAAACCAGTCCAGACTTTGCGGACTTTCTTTTGCCACCTGGCCCATAGTCTTGCCGCCATATTTCCCTTTGCCCGGAATCTCAACCTGCACCGCCTGCTCATAAGTCATATGCTGCAGAAGTTCTTCTACCGGTAGGGAACCGTCTAGCGCAATTCCCACTGTACCTGTCGCCATGGAATTCATTCCCGGCTGCTGGCCATAGGTATTTTGCATGGATGGCTGACCGATGATGGAGCCATTTGCCTGTGCCTGTTGGAAGAACTGTCCCATCATGCCAGACTGTAGCTGCATCGGCGGAATGGAACCACCCGTCATCTGCCTTTCAGGCTGTTGATACGTATTTTCAGTCGATTGATAATCAGCCCGATTCCCGCTATAAGGACTCTGCACAGTTCCTGAATTTTGAGATGACTGCGGAATCTGAATCCCGGCATCCACCTGTTCCGGATCATTTTCTTCACCTACATCCGCAAACTGAAGTCCAAACCCGGCATCTGACAGTGCCCGTCCGACAGCAGCCGTTTCCGCAAGTTCCAGAAATTTCGCTCCAAAATTCGGATCCTCTGACCGGAATTTCTGTGAAAACGCATTAGCAATAAAGTTATCCTCTGCGTCACACTTATCCAGATAAATTCTCGCTTCCACCAAAGCTGCATTTTCTGAAAAACTGCGGACAATACTAATAATCTTTCCCATGGGATATACCAGACGGAACCAGAGTTTCCGGTATTTCACATCCAGATACAGCTGGTCTTCCTGTCCTTCCTTTTCCAGTCTTCTTGCAAGTTCCACAGGATTAAATCCTTCCACCCGGTTGAGTGCTGCAACAGCTTCTGATTTGTCATATAAGATTGATTTCATTCGTTCTGCTCCTTTCGATTTCTGTTCAAAATAAAAGCAGACGAAAACCCTACATAGAGTAATAGTCTGCATTTCTCTGAGATTGTAATATTTCTTCAAATTTTCATACTGCAAGTTTTAACTGTTCTATTTCCTGCGCAGGCTTATTCCGGCTTTGATACTGGTCATAATAGCTACAGATTCTCTCTGCAAGCACTGTATTTCTCTTTCCACTGTCATCAGTATGAATCGCCTGACATACTGCGTTCCAATCCCCGACCAGATACACTTTGGACTTTGCCCTGGTAACTGCAGTATAGAGAATATTGCGTTTCAGCATAACATAGAATGCCTTCACCCATGGAATTATTACCACCGGGCACTCTGATCCCTGTGATTTGTGAACCGTAATCGCATTTGCATGTTCAATCATTTCCATCTGCTCCAGCTCATACTCTATCATCCGGTTCTCCGTAAATTGGATACTGATCTTGGGGTTGCCTTCCTCGTCTTCATAAAAATCCAGAATGGTTCCCATATCTCCGTTGCTGATAAGAGCAGTATTTTTATTCTGTATGATCTTATCCCCAACCCGAAATACGTCTTTTCCAATCACAAGTTCCTTCTTTCCACTGACTGGTGGATTGATGATATCCTCCAGTGTGCGGTTCAGTTCCACCACACCAGCTGCAGTTCTTACCCGGAAAGGTGTCAGGATCTGCACCTTGTCGTGACCATTTCGGATGACTTCCTCCTGATAGAGTCTCTTTACGGTATCTGCAGTTTCTTCTGTCCCTTTGCAGGGCACAAACACAAAATCATCACCCAGAATCAGGTTGGTTTTTCCCTCCTGCATCAGCTTTGCATTCACTGGTATGTTGCTTGTGGCACCCTGACGATACACAAGGTCAAGCATTGTGACCGGTATCAGCCCACATTGGATAAGCTGACAAAATACATCACCGGCTCCCACCGAAGGAAGCTGGTCCACATCCCCCACGAGAAGGATTCTTGTATTTCCTTTGACTCTCTGGAAGAATTCATAAGCCAGCCGCATATCCACCATGGATGTTTCATCCACATTGACAAACCCTGCCTCCAGATAGGCAAACTCAGCCGTATAATCTTCTCCCAGAAGCCCCATTGCCATATGCATGGTCGAGGCGTTCTGGTTACCCGTACTTTCTGCCATCCGTCTTGCAGCTCTGCCGGTCGGTGCCATTAACTGCACTTCAGACTTACATTTCATGCCATGGATATAGAGGATCACCTTTAAAACAGTTGTCTTTCCGGTACCCGGACCTCCTGTAATGATGCTGATGGGATTCGCAAACACCATCCGGACCGCCTGTTTCTGCTTTTCTGACAGTGTAATTCTCAGAACTTTCTGCGCCTGTACAAGTTCAGTCTCCACATCAAGCGATTCCATAGGATAAAGAATCCGCCTTGCTATCATGGCTGCGGTCTGCTCCTCTGCTTCAAACTGGCGGAAGGTATAAACCTTTTCATCATCCAACACAATGCTGTTCTGCATAACCAGACGGTAGAGTACATTGCTCACATCCTGAACGGTCACTGCCTGAAAAGTCAGATCTTTATTCAACACTTCCAGTACCTGTTCTGTTAGAATCTCCTGTTCCAGATAAAGATGCCCTTCCTTCATAGCCTCACTTAGCACGTAACTGATGCACCCTGAAATACGCATGGGATCATTCAGAGTCTTTCCGAGTGCCCTGCCAATGTTATCCACTGTCAGGAATCCAAATCCCTTGACTGCACATAACATATATGGGCGTTTCCGGATGATATCCACGGATTCATCTTTAAATGTCTGTAGGATCAGATTCACTTTCTTTGGTGTCACTTTGTAAGGAGCCAGAAAGGTCATCAGCTCCCGAAACACCTGGTTCTTCCCAAAGGAATCCATAATCCCACGGAGTTTCTTTTCTGAAATTCCTGGAATCGAAAGCAGTTTCTCCGGTGTTTTCTCAATGACTTCCAGCGTATCCAGACCAAATTGACGATAGATGGCTTCCGCTGTCCTCTGTCTGACGCCTTTTATTGCACCAGATGCTAAATATCCTATGATTCCTTCTTTCGTCCTTGGAACAATTTCCATAAAGGATTCCACTTTATACTGTAGACCATGACTTCCGTTTTCCCAAGATCCTTCCATTTCCAGTTCAATCTGATCTGTAAGAGGCAAATTGTATCCAACGGCAGTAAACCCAATCATCTTTCGGGATGCCAGATACCGGTCCCTGGCTGACAATGGTACGGACGTATCCTGGGTACAATAGAGTGCCACAGTAAAACCATTTCCTTCATTCATATAGATCTTATTCACATATCTGCATCGCATCTTCCACATCCCTCCAGTTTGAATTTGAAAACATTATGCAGCCTCCTTCTTTATACGAAATGTCCTGCTCTCAGTTGTCTTCGCATATTCTTCATAAATATCAGGATGCTGAATCTTCAGCTTCTCCATCTGCGCTTTTCCGATCTGTGTACGTTTTGTAGGATTATACGTAATCCGGTAACAATTCGTACCATCCTTTAAAATAGCTTTGCATCTGGCTCCTAACTGCTCCACAAAAGGGACGCTGATCGCACGCTGCTCCGATTCGATCTCTTTTTTTCTTTTTTCAATTTGGGATTTTTCTTCTGCTAAAGCAAGATATCTTTCAAGATTTTTAGATTCCAGACATGATAATTCGATTTCCGGGAGACTAATGTCCGCATATCCCACAGATCTCCGAATACTATCTAAAATGAGGTCTGTCTTTCCGTTATACGGTGGTTCCACATGTTTTTCAACATATTCCTCCCAGAAGAATACTTCCTGTTCTATGATGTCTTCTTCATCCATCAGATCACGCTCCAGATAGCGGAATACAAATTCGTCTTCATTATTCCCATACAGACATGCAATATAAGCTTTCTGCATGTTCATGACCGACAGATAATGTTTGACCTGGAGCACATAATTATCCGGAATTGCATCATCATCCCATTTCTTACTTGCATTGTAATTACAGGTCTTACATTCAAGAATTCCGTATGTACCATCGGGAAATAAAATAAAAAAATCCACATCTGCAAGCATGAACGGATACAGGGGATGCCGGAACATTTTTCTTACCGGAAATACCTTCAGTCCTGTCTTTCTGACAAAAATCTCTGCTACAAGATCTTCCAGCCGATGTCCGACTTCCTTTGCAACCCAGTTACTTTCTTCTTCCTTCGGGATAGCAGGCAGTATTCCCACCTTGTTGTTATATAGATCCCGGATCGTCGCAAACGGGGAGATTCCCATGATGGCGGCTACATCGCTGCCGCCAATTCCCTTTTTACGGTAATCAAGCCATTCCTCTCTCGTAAGTTCACTGATATCCACTACAATCTCCGGTTCATAATTCAAATTCAGTCCTGTCATTCTTTATTCCCTCCTTCTGATTTTTCTTATTACCTTACCATTTGATTGCTCCACCTACATCAAACTCTTTCCAGTCTAAAGCCAATGCACGGGTAATCTGTTCTTCCAGATTAATGATTGCTGCTCCCTGCATCCCTTCACAGGCTGCAAAAAACGATGCTTCGTTCATTGCAAAATAAAGGTCATGTGCAGTACAGGGTCCGTTTCCTTTCTGGAACTCGAACATTTCCGCCACATCATTGATCAATTTTTTTCGGATTCCCAGGCGTTTCATCAATAAACGAATACAATTCAGCGGATGACGGATTTCAATATCCATCAATTTTGTTATATCTGAAATCGCATCCTGATATCTGGAACAGAGCATTCTTAAATTTGCCAGAAACTGTGTCATATCAGCACCGCCGGTATGCGCCAGTTTAATTGGACTGCCAAGACTGATCGTCCTGCCACTGCTGGAGCAGGTCAGCATCGGATACAGATTTGCACCGCTTACTGCAACATCTGATGTCGTAAGCCTTACAGCGGGTGCAATGATATTATCGCTGATGCCATGATCACTTAAAGCCTCCCTGTAAGTATCCAGAAGTTCCTGATTTCCACCAAGTTCCCACATTGCGGAAACAATGGAATGATCGAACATTCCGGAACCTTCCACGTAACTGTTTCCCGGAAAATTGGTATTCAGAAACTGCATGGTCATTTCAAATACTGCCCGCATATCCAATATGCTGTAATCGTGGTGATCTCCGCCGTGAACTGCAGATACTTTTCCATCTGCAATCTTAATCAGAGCATCCCCTTTCGCTACCTTCAGGCAATAATTCACTACCTTCGTATAATTTGCTGTTTCCAGTTTCCTAAGCCCCGAGCCAGAAATTCCTGCCCGATCCAGAATTGTCCGGATTGCACAGGTACGCACCGGATAGGTCTCACCCTTAATTTTTAAGGCAAGCTGGGTATTATTCTCAGTATCCTCCAGAATCTCCTCCCAATTCTTTCCTACTGTGTCCTTCATTTTACCCGCTTCCTGAATAGCCGGAACCAGTCGCAGTGTTCTTGTAGGCTTACGGATCCAGGATGATTCTTTTGCTCTCTGTGCCAAAAATTCCAGCATCTCCTTTGGGTCTGCAAACGTCGTCTGATACGCATCTGCAAAAATTCTTGTTTCATTCATGTGTCTTTCCACCTTTCTTAAAATAAGTTTTATCCATAAACAGCTCAAAGCTGATTGTGGCTGCTCCATCTGCCATTAAACAAAAAAAAGGAATGAAAAGAGTATTTCTCCATTCATTCCTAAATCTCTGGTATTTTACCTAATAAAACAAAAAGCATCACTACTGCGATACACACCGCATAGTGACACTTTATACAAACATAAACAGCTTATGCCAGACAGGAAGTTTTTGTCTGCCTGTTGATTCCGGGATTCGCACAATCCCAGAACTTCCCTACAAGGGAATGCATAAAAAATAAACTATATCAGTATAGTAGCACAAGATATTGTTTGTGTCAATTCTATATATACTATATATTGTTTTCTGTGATAAAAACAATATGCTCACCCAGGAATTCTTTACATGTTTGTTTTACCTTTCCGTACTGCTCACTGTCTTTCTTAGCAGCTCCTGCACACAATGCAGAAAGGGGACATCCCTCACAGTTATTCTGCAAGGCTTCTTTAATCCATTTGATTTCCTGTTCTGTTCCGATTACTTTCATCTGACTCACCTCTATTACATCATACCCCGAAATCATATAAGCAACACATTTTTTATCTTGCTTTTTACGTCTGTAACACGCCAAAAGCTCACCATTTTACTTGATGTAATGTATTGTATCCGTAAATTACGGTTACAATCAATAATATTGTTCTTTATATCCTTAATACACCTATTTTAATCCGCAATTTCACTTTCGTAAATAGTTTAAAATGAAGGAAAATGGAGGTGTGACAGATGGATGAAAAATTTATTGCAGAACGCATTACCGAACTGCGCTTAAAAAAAGATATTTCGGAATACCAGATGAGTCTTGATCTTGGTAAAAATAAAAGTTACATCCAGAATATCAGTTCCGGACGTTCTCTGCCTTCCATGAGCCAGTTCTATGAAATTTGCCGCTATTTTGAAATCACACCTCAGGAATTCTTTGATGAAAGGCTTCATGATCTGCCTCTGTATCAAAAAGCCAATGAATTATTAAAGCAATTGGACGAAGACGATATGCTGGCCATCCTCTCTATTCTCAAACGATTAACTGAAAAACATTCTTAATGTCTTATCGGCTGCCTGTATTATGGCAGCTTTTTTTCTGCTTTTTTTCCAATATTTAAAATTCCATGACTATTTCTAAGTAAATGGGCAAGACCCAAGTTGTACTTTGATAATTACATACACCTCTCAGGAGATTGATATAGGTGCTGCAGATAGTGCTTGCGTTTATTGCGTGCCTGCAGCTTTAAGATTACATAGTAACGCCTTATACGTGGCCGGAAAGGGCGCAGGAACTGGCTTCTGGGAGATTTACACCATTTTTCGTCAGGCTATTTTACAATAGTAAAATTACTCTAAACTTGATATAATAATGGACAGGTATTGAAGTTTTATCCTGTCCATAGAAAGGAGTAGAATGATTACAGTAACAAAAAGTGATTTGATAAAGTTAGGTTATGGTCCTTCTTTTTCAGCAGACATTATCCGGGAAGCGAAAAAGCTGATGATTGCCAAAGGCCATACTTATTATCAATCAAAGAAACTGGACAGGGTACCAAAGGAAGCGGTTGAGGAATTATTGGGAATCACTTTGCCAGATACTGAAAACTAAGTGTACTTCTTGCATTAGAGAAGGAGTGTAACCATGGCAAAAGATCCAATCAAGAAAGCAACTAACGGAACCTATTATTTCAGGGCGAACTTAGGGAAACACCCTGTAACCGGGAAACAAATACAAAAGTATCGCAGTGGATTTGCAACAAAGAAAGAGGCTCGGGCAGAATATTCAAAGCTTATTCTGTCTACACCAGATGAACTTACGGAAAAGAAAGAGGAAGTGACTTTCAAAAAATTTATTCAGGAGATTTATCTTCCCTGGTATAAAACCCAGGTAAAAGAAAGTACATACAAGAACAGGTATGCTACCATTGAAAAACACTTTGCCTATTTCTATAAGATGAATACTGACAAAATTGAGCCAATTCATGTGCAAAACTGGCAATTAAAACTGGCAAAAAACTACAGCCCAAATTATGTGAGGATTATACAGGGAATGCTTGCAGTCGCATTTGACAGAGCTATCGTTCTGGGACTTGCAAAGAAAAATCCGGCCAGAATGATCGGAAATGTCAAAAGCAGAAAACCGAAAATTGATTTCTGGACACTGGAAGAATTCCAGAAAGTCATTTCTCTACTGTATAAGGGAGATTACTATGAACACTACTTGTTCATTTCTTACTGGTTGTTATTTATGACTGGAATGCGAATCGGAGAAGCTGCGGCTCTGCAATGGTCAGATATTGATTTTGAAACAGGTATTCTCAGCATCAACAAAAATCTTTACTACAAAACCATGACCGACTACAAATTTGTAGAGACAAAAACGCAGGCTAGTATACGGGATATCGTTATAGATGATGATACGCTTAAAGAGCTGAAAGAATGGAAAGAAGTTCAACAGAAAGTTCTACCGAAATGTAATTTTATATTAAGCTATAACGGAACGCCCACCAGCAAGACAACTCTGCCAAGAGCCCTCGAAAAGCTGGCAAATCTTGCTGGTGTCCACCGTATTAAAATTCATGCCTTACGGCATTCCCACGCTTCCCTGTTAATCAGCATGGGAGAAAACCCATTAATTATCAAAGACCGTTTAGGACACGAAAAAATCCAAACGACTTTGGGAACCTATGGGCATTTATATCCAAACAGCAACTTTGAAGTAGCAAAGAAGCTGACAGGAAAACTTACCTATACACCTGCAACAGAAAGTGTGGCTGATTACACAAGCAATCAGTTCACAGCTGAGTATCATAAGCAGGTGAATTAGAAAAATGCAATAAAAATGCAATTTTCAAAGGCCGAAGCCCGGAAGCCCCGTAAAATAAGGCTTTCTGGCCCACCGCCTACTATTCGAACTCAATCGTTCCAGGCGGCTTACTCGTCAGATCATACATTACTCTGTTGACACCTGTTACCTCATTAATAATTCGGTTCATTACCTTATTCAGTACTTCATAAGGAACTTCAGCTGCTTCTGCTGTCATAAAGTCGATCGTATTAACCGCACGAAGTGCAACTGCATAATCATATGTTCTAAAATCGCCCATAACTCCTACACTTCGCATATTTGTAAGTGCTGCAAAATACTGTCCGACTGTCTTGTTCATTCCGGCTTTGTCCATCTCCTCACGGTAAATAGCATCTGCATCCTGAACAATCTTAACTTTCTTTTCCGTTACTTCGCCGATGATACGGATTCCCAGTCCCGGTCCCGGGAATGGCTGACGGAATACCAATCTCTCCGGAATACCAAGCTCCAGTCCTGCTTTACGTACTTCATCCTTGAACAGATCACGAAGTGGCTCGATGATTTCTTTGAAATCTACATAATCCGGAAGTCCACCAACATTATGGTGAGACTTAATCACTGCAGATTCTCCACCCAGACCACTTTCTACAACGTCCGGATAAATCGTTCCCTGCACAAGGAAATCTACTGCCCCGATTTTCTTTGCTTCTTCTTCAAATACACGGATAAATTCTTCTCCGATGATCTTTCTCTTCTTCTCTGGTTCTGTTACTCCGGCAAGTTTATTATAAAATCTCTGCTGTGCATTCACACGAATAAAGTTCAGATCATAAGAACCTTCCGGTCCGAATACAGCTTCAACTTCATCCCCTTCATTCTTCCTCAAAAGACCGTGATCTACAAATACACATGTCAGCTGATCCCCTACTGCTTTGGAAAGCAATACAGCTGCTACTGAAGAATCAACACCTCCGGATAAAGCGCATAACACTTTGCCGTTTCCGACCTTTTCACGGATCTGTTTGATCGATTCTTCCACAAATGAATCCATCCTCCAGTCACCTGCACATCCGCAAACTCCAAGCACAAAATTGGATAGCATCTTTGTTCCTTCTACAGAATGAAGTACTTCCGGATGATACTGAATCGCATATAAGCCATGTTCTACATCTTCTGCTGCTGCCACCGGACAATTCGCCGTATGCGCTGTCACTTCAAATCCAGGCGCAAGTTTTGAAATATAATCTGTATGACTCATCCAGCAGATTGTCTTCTCTGATACATTTTCAAAAATCTTGGAATCTTTCTTATCTACCAATACTTCTGTCTTTCCATATTCTTTTACATCGGAAAGTTCTACTTTTCCGCCAAGAACATGCATCATAAGCTGAGCACCATAGCAAAGTCCAAGAACCGGGATTCCTAATTCGAATAATTCTTTTTTATATGTTGGTGAATCGACTTCATAGCAGCTGTTTGGTCCACCAGTCAGAATAATTCCCATAGGATTCATTGCTTTGATTTTCTCAAGATCTGTCTTGTACGAATAAATCTCGCAGTAAACATTACATTCTCTGACACGTCTTGCAACCAGCTGGTTATATTGACCGCCAAAGTCAATTACAATCACTAATTCTCTCTTCACAAGAATTCCTCCTAGATAGCATTTCTATCTTCTTTTCTCCTTTGCAGGATATTTCTTTTCCTCACAGGATACATTTAAAGACAATTTCTATTATACGTTACAAATGTTGCCTTGGCAAGAGATAAGAAAGGTAATAAAAAAATTCCCTGCGTAGTCAGGGAATTTTTCGCTAATCTAACAAAATTATTTAACTCTAACTTTAATTGTCTTTTTTACAGTTTTGTAGTTAGTATCTTTTACAGTAACTGTAATCTTGTAAGTACCTTTCTTAGCACCTTTCTTTACATAGATCTTTCCGTTTTTAACTTTAATCTTAGAATAGTTGCTCTTATAGGTTGTCTTACCAGCTTTCTTAGTTACTTTCAGTCTTGTAGACTGAGTTGCTTTTTTAACTTTAGAAGCTTTTACTGTGTAAGAGCTCCTAGAAACTTTTACAGTCTGTTTTGCCTGTTTAATTGTATAAGTAGCTTTCCAAGTCTGTCCAGCATACTTACCAAGACCTTTTACTTTTACAACATGTTTTCCGGCAGTTTTGTGTGAAGTATTGAATACTTTGTAATCAACGCCTTCTTTTAATGTTTTCTTGCCATCTTTTACTACAATAGTAGCTTTCTGAGTTTTACCATTGTACACTGTAGATGTTTTCTTCAGTGTTGGTTTGAATGTTGATTTAGAAGGTGAATTAGCAGCCATAGCTGTCATTCCCATCAACATTGTCAGTGTAAAAATGAGAAACAATGTTTTCTTTAATGTCTTCATTGGACTCAACTCCTTTTTTACTTTGTTACTTCAATTGTTCTATAATAAACAGTCCTAACCACGTGGACTTGTTTATCCCCCTTATCATTTGGATGATTTATCTTCTGACTGCCGTACATATCCATAACCATATCCATAGCCATATTTACCGTACTTGCCATATTTACCATATTTACCATATTTTTTTGCTTTTACATCTACTCGGTTCAGTACTGTTCCAAGAAGTGTACAACCGGACTGTTCAATCTCATATAAAGACTGACGGATCAATGTTTTAGATGTTTCTCCTGCACGTACAACCAATACTGCTCCATCGCACATAGATGCAATCAATGTACTATCTGCAACACTGCCGAGCGGCGGTGCATCGATAATTACGAAACGATATTCCTCTGCCAGCTTATCTAATAACTGCTTGAATCGTGCATCTTCCAAAAGCGGGGACGGATTCTCCAAAAGCTGTGTACATGGTACCATGTATGCATCTGGAATGTTAGTCTTATATACTACATCCTCATACTCTGCCATTCCAGACAAATAATGATTCAGACCACTTGTCTCTTCATTATAATCTACATCGTATCTTTTTCTTACAACGGAATTACGAAGATCTACATCTACGAAGGCTGTCGGGAATCCGGCTTCTGCAAGCATTTTCCATAAGAAGATTGCTACTGTACTCTTTCCTTCATTCGGAAGACAGCTTGTCATCAGGATCTTCTTTGTATCATTTCCGCAAAACTTAATATTAATACGCAGACGGTTCATTGCTTCCTCTACTGCATATGGAAGTTCCGGAAGATTAATTGCTAATTCTTTCATTATCTTCTTCCCCTCCTTTTTCTTGTTTTTTTCATATCTGATTCGCTCTCAATAAACAGATCACTATCTGGAATAGAAGTCAATGGAACAAGATCAAAATATTTCTCCATATCCTCGGATGAGTGGATCGTATCATCCATCAGATATCCTGCGATTAGTACACCTGCACAGGCTATCAGTCCTAACAATGCGCCCATGATTGTATACTTGCCATAGCTTGGATTCGCCTTATGATCTGCAACTTTCGCATGCTGTGCAAAGTTGGGTGTCATCGCACTCATTGTGTCCGGCAGATAATCCATTGCCACTTCTGCCATCGTATCAGCTAACTCTTTTGCTTTCTCCGGATCTGTACTTGTCGCTTTAATCTCCAGGATTCGTGTATCATCCGGATTAGTTAAAGTATATGCCTTTTTCAGATTCTCTGATGTTGTATTCAGATCCAGTTTTTTGATTACCTTATCTAATACCGGATAACTGAGCATTAACTGTTCATAGTCGGATGTCAGTGAAGTTCCGAGGTTCAGATCATTTAAATTCACCACGGAGTTTTCAGATGTTGTTACAATGTAAAGTTTGGCTGTTGATTCATAAGTTGGCTTAATACCGAAAAATGCAAATGCATTAAATAACACGGCTCCTGCTAAAAAGCAGACCAGTAAATAATGCCATTTTTCTAAAAGCATCCCTGCCACTTCCAGCAAATCAATTTCCAATTCATCATTTGATTGTTTTTGGTTCATGTTGCTTCTCCTTATTATACCTTTCATACCTTTATCAACGACAGTACTCTGTCGTTACAGATTGTAGACAAAGCCCTGCTTTTGCAGGGTTTTGCTATTGTTGGAACCGCTT